>Ga0101941_1000100_pt1 | contig 222527 bp, 181 predicted proteins | sample DewCreD2012metaG_3_FD_75242 | JGI IMG/M metagenome (GOLD analysis project Ga0101941, IMG submission 75242) | Hot spring sediment bacterial and archeal communities from British Columbia, Canada, to study Microbial Dark Matter (Phase II) - Dewar... ... | reverse complement strand
GGGCTGTCCGGTGGCGATAGGGGTGAAAGGGACCTGGCGGGTGCGAAATCCGCTGCGGCAGGAGTCGCAGCAGGGGTGGAAGAAATCTGGTCGGGAGCGGTATCGCGTGGAGGGGATGTATGGGCTGCTGAAGCAGAAGCTAGGGTCGTGGTTTGCGGTGCTGCGGGAGGACATGGCGAAGAAGAAGGCTTTGGCGGTGGCGTTGTGCTACAACCTGTACATGCTGGTCGTGAGCGGTCACCTGGATGGTTCTTTTTGTCTTGTTCTTTCGGCATTCATATGGCTTATTTCGGCATTCTTTTGGCGTCTCCGTTCTCGCAAAATCGCCTACAACATCCGCTTATGAAACAGCCCCAGCACACCTGTAGCAAAAGGCAAAGAACTGGTCGCGTTATTCCGCCAGCGACACTCCACGGAGCACATACCAACTCGGATTCTTCCAGCTGTGCATCTATGCAGGACTGTCCAGCGACGCTCTAGAGAACGTTCACCACCGACCACAATAAGCAGTGGCCGCGGTTAGCTTCGGCCCGAAGGCTAAGTCGAGGTTCGCACCGCTTCGGTAGATTGCAGCGTTGGCGACGCGTTTTGCGCAACTTCGTAACCGTGCGACGTGGTCTGGTAAGCGAAGTAGCGTTCGATGCCAGCGGGATCGTTGACGATACCGTGGGTCGTATGGGAACGCGGCTGCCAGCGCAGCTGCCCAAGAAGTTGCCGGAGCTCAGGCAGTAACTTCTCCGCCCAACGGCGAGCTACTTCTGCCTCTTGTGCCGTCAAATCGGGCGTCAGCGAACGCTCCTCGCAAGGATAATCCGGAAACGCCTCGTACAAGTTCACACTCCGCACCGCCGGGATACCGAACAACTCGGCGACTTTTGTCGCGCAATTCTGCGGGCAGCCGTTCAGAGCGACTGTGGGAAAATCGCGGTAATAGTGGACGTCTTCCGGCACCCCGGCAGCCAGGGCCGAGATACAGAGCGGCTGGGATTTGCCCAGGAGCTTATCTTCGTCTTCGCACAGATGGTAGGCAGTGCGCTGAGCGATCCGAGCACCGCTGCGTTTGATCCCCTGGCAAGGCAACAGCGTCAAACCCTGCGCCGGTGGAGCCGCCTGGTCTTGCCTCGCACTCGAGCAGGAGCTAGCAGATTCGTTTTTCGCCGACGCTTCGCCGAGGTTGCTCGAATTGGACCCATCATGCAGGTCGGTACCTTCAGTCAGCCCGGCACTGCTCTGGCACTGACAGGCAAATGGGCAGCCGGTCGGCGTATGCTCCGGTTCCACCGGCCAGGGCGCATCGGCCAGCACTAGCTGTAACCGTTCCGCGACCGCTTCCGCCAGTTGCTTGCCGGAATTCTCCAGTTCTTTGCGTGTGCGACCGGGCGTGAGCCGTTTTTCGCGAATCAGCCGCGACACTTCCACCTTCGCTGCCGGCGTGGCACCGATCAGTTTCATCACATGGCTAGCGCAGCGTAGCACGCATCCTTCAATGACCACCACCGGATGCTCCAAAGCTAACCGCCTTTCTTCTTCACTGCCAGCCAGCAGTGCCGGAATCGAAAGAATCTCCGTGTCTTCCGGACAGGCGGCGTGGGCCAAGTAAGCCGCTCGCCGCGTCACATTGGCCACTACCTTGCCCACGCCCATACACGGTGCCAGCACCACTTTTTCGCTCATCGGTTAATGTCCCCCTTAATGGTGCGCTGCGTTTCCTCCCAGGTGGCTTCCAGATAAGCTTTATATTCCTGATTGCTCCAGGTTTCACCCTGCACGTCAGTCATGTCGAAAAGCCAGCCGGCACCGTAACCGTCCAGGTTGATGGCGGAGGGATCTTGTAGCAGGGCCTGGTTAAACTGCAGAATGCGTCCGGCCATCGGAGCAAACAGGTCGGCGGTTGCTTTGGAAGTTTCAATGTGCCCGATCTGTTGTAAATAGCCTACTGTGTCACCCTCGTTCACGTGCCAATCCAGAAAATAGACATCCTGCATCAACCGCACCGCATAGGAAGTAAAACCGAAACGCCAGCGTTCTCCCTGGGCCAGGCACCACATGTGATTGCGACAATAACGCCTGTCGCCCGGCAACACCGCCGCGTATTTACCCATCCAGAACGTGACCGCTTCCGCATCGCCGTGCATCACCTTTCAGCCCCTTTCCGGGAATTCTCAGGCATTGTCCGCTGCCGGAACCAAACCAGTTGGTTTCTAATCATGTATAGCGAGTCGTTCGGTGTTGGGGCAGAAAGAACACCGGCAGGAGCCGATCTACCTGCAACAGCCCAGAGCGTGTCAGAGCAACCTGTTTATCATCGTAATCTAAATATCCCTCGCCCTGGAGCCAGGCTAACTCCTCGCCGAATCGCGCTGCCAGGTTTTCCCCGAATTTGTCCCGGAAATAATCGAGAGCGACGCTACCTGTTTTGAGTTGCAGAATAAACTCGCGCACACACAGTTCTAAAGGACTGCAACGATAAGCGCGATAAAATGGGAGGCGCCCTTCCCGCAACGGTGTCAGGTAGCCGTCCCACTCGGTCTGATTTTGCATGTGTACCCCGCTGATGTGCCCGAACGATGCCACTCCAGTACCGAGCAAGTCGGAACCGTGCCAGAGAGCATCCCGGTACAGAAAACGCGCACGTTGTTTGTCACGCACTAGCGTATAGCCGCTGGAGATCTCATATCCTGCGGCGAGAAACTCGCTGAACGCATAATCTACCCAGGCCCGTTTAGTCGGCCAGTCGGCCAGGCTGAAAGGTAAAGGCTGCCCGCTCCGTGCCGCTCGCGAATACTCCGTGTTATAGGGCAACTCCATCTGATAGATGGTGACACTATCCGGTTCCAGTGCCAGGGCCTGACGAACACAACTACGCCAATTCTCCCAGGTTTCGCCAACCATGCCGGCAATGAGGTCTATATTGATCTGGGGAAAGGCCAACTCCTTCGCCCATTGATACGCTCGGAAAATTTCGGCGGCATGATGAGCCCGGCCATTTTCTTCCAGGATGGCATCGTTGAAGTTTTCCACCCCGATGCTTAGACGGGTGACACCCAGTTCGCGCAGTGCTTCGAGTTTTGGTTGCTGAAGCGTTCCCGGTTCGCACTCGAAGGTGACTTCCTGCACACTGTCCCACGGCAACAATCGTTTCAATTCGCCGAATAGGTCGCGCAGTTGTCGTGCACTCAGATACGAGGGCGTGCCTCCACCGAAGTATACAAAATCGAGTTTTCGACCCTGCACCGCTGGTTGCCGACCATAAATCGCCACTTCCTGCAGCAGGCCCTCCAGGTACTCTTCGATCTGCCGCGCGTTTTTATCTGTATAGACGCGAAAATAGCAGAATTTGCACCGCTTCCGGCAAAAGGGAATGTGGATGTATAAACCCAAAGGAGTTCCTTGCGGAACCGGCCGTGCCAGGGCAGCTTCCACCGCTGGAATATAGTCCGATTTCCAAAGCGAAAATGGTGGATAATTGGCAAGGAAGTAATTTCCCAGACCGGTTTTTTCATCGCCGCTGGCGAGACTCAGTCGGTTAGTTGACTTGGAGACCGCTGTGTCCATATCAGTTTCCTGCCCTTTTGCGGAAGCAATAAAGCAAACCGTCCTGGGTACCGATCACCAGATGTTGGTTAGCAATCGCCGGCGAAGCAGTGATTGGCGCTCCCAGGGTATCTGACCAGACACGTTTGCCACTGCTCAATTCTAAGCAATAAAGCTGACCATCTGCGGAACCTACATACACATACTTGCCGGTGATGACTGGTGAGCTATCTACTTTTCCGCGGGTAGCAGTTCGCCAGCGCGGCTTGCCGGTTTTGGCATCCAGACCGTAAATGGCACGGTCACGACAACCGACCACTAATAGTTCTCCCTGCACGGCCGGCGACGAGTAGAAAGGAAATGCTCGCTCTGGTTCAAACTGCCAGACGAGCTTTCCAAGCTTCCAATTTACCGCCAGGAAGGTCTTGTCCATATTGCCGACGTAGAGCAGATCGCCGACAATTGCCGGCGAACCTCCTACCTGAGCTCCTAAATCCAGACTTCGCACTTCCTTGCCCGTTGCCAGTTCGACTACATGCAGTCGCGAGTCACAACCGCCGAAAATGGCGTGCCCCTCGACGATCGCGGGTGTGGCGTTGACCGGCCCTTCGGTGGCCAGCTTCCAGATCAATTTGCCACTTTTTGCCTCCAGACAGTAAAGGTTTTCATCATAAGAACCAGCCAGGACACGCTCTTTCCAGAAGGCGGCCCCTGCAATAATCTCCGCCTCAGTCTTGAATGTCCAGAGCTGCTTTCCGCTGGCAGCATTCAGGGCATGCAATGTGCCTCGCATGTCCCCAACATAAACTGTCCCAGCCTGCCAGGCCGGCGGTGCTTTTAGCGGCGCGCCTGCGGCATACTTCCATCGAATTTTGCCGCTCGGTAGTTCGAGAGCGTATAAATGCTCATCCATGCACGAAACATACACCGTGTCGCCGACAACGATCGCCGCCGACTCTATACTATCGCCCAGCTTCGCACGCCAGAGTTGTTCCAGGGGTGGCGCAAGGTCTTCGGTCAGGGCTGCGGTCTGCCGCGGATTGCCACGCCAAATCGGCCAATCCGCCGCTACGCCGATCACTACCGTACACACTCCCATCAATGTCAGCCCGACGGGAAGAAGAGAAGCCCGACTCGACAACTTGATTTTTCCAATGCGGATACCTAGAAAATATCGGCCATGCCCGGGATACATTATCTACTTGCTCCTGGTGAAATTCGCATTGCCACCGACCGTCTATATCATCGCGACCACTATTGGATCTTATTCGACTCGCCCCGACCAGGCGCGTGCCGCTTCGGACTTTCGGCGTACGTCTGTCGGGCAGGGATCGAAGTTTATTTCGTAGAGAATCTCGCGCAGCCCGGAGAAGAAGTTGCAGAAGGAGGCCTGCTTGGCGTCGTGGAAACCGAGAAGGCCGTCGTCCCCATCCATAGTCCCCTCTCCTGCCGTGTTCTTGCTGTTAATTCCGCTGTTCTGCAGGACCCCAATACGATTAGCTTCGACAATTATGGAGTATGGATATTAGAGGTAGAATCGGCCAGCTTGCCGAAATTACTAAGCCCGGAAGAATATCTTCAATACTTGCAAACTTTACCGCCACCACAGTGTTTTCCCGATTCGCGTTCCTATCAATCGGGATGCAGCGATTAATAGACCGACTGATACAGGGCGAGAAAGTCGTCAAAGTTCGCGGGCCGGGGATTGAATTTCCCTGTCCACTGCTGAGTGGCTTCTTCGGCCAGGACCGGGAGGATATTACGATTGACGCCCAATTCTCTGAGCGAGCCGGGTAATCCCGCGTACCTGCGCAGAGCTTCGACGCGTTGCGCTAGGGCTTCTGCAGCGGAAGCGCGGCAATTCAAGTGAGCCAGTTGCGCCAGTTCAAAATAGAGTTCGCCCACGACCGCGCCATTGAAGCGAATGACGGCTGGCAACATCAGGGATACGGCCAGGCCGTGGACAACTCCGTAATGAGCCGTCAATGGGTTGGCCAGCGCGTGCGCTGCGCCGAGCATGGACATTTCGATAGCCTGTCCGGCCAGGTGAGCTCCTAGTTGCATCGCTGCCCGGGCCTCTAAGTCTTCGGGCGAATCCAGCACTCGACAAAAATGTGCTTCTAATAATCTCCACGCTTCCCGGGCTAACATTTGCGACCAGGGGTTTCGCCGGGTACAGACATAACTTTCAATGGCATGAGAAATCGCGTCCAAACCGGTATCCGCAGTAACCTGCGGCGGTTGCGTCGTCGTGACAACCGGGTCTAAGATCGCAATACGGAATGCCGCTTTGCGATCCCCGCAGGCCATTTTCATATGGGTCTCTGGATCTGCAATTAGGGCATAAGATTGAGCCTCGCTGCCTGTCCCGGCAGTGGTGGGTACACCGATGGAGGGGAGCATCGGCTTTGTAGCCTTACCAAACCCACGATAATCCTGCATGCGTCCGCCGTTGGTGTAAAGGAAGTTAATACCCTTGGCACAATCCATAGCGCTACCACCCCCCACGGCGACAATGCAATCCGGTCGAAAGCGCTTGGCGCAAGCAACACCAGCCTCCACATGCCGCGTGGTAGGGTTTTCTTCTACATCGTCGAAAACTTCAACTGCCAGCCCAGCCTGAATCAGGGAGGCGATCGCTTTTTGTGGATGTCCGGCAGCCTCTAAGCCCGGGTCGGTAACCAGCAGCACACGAGACGCTCCTAACTCCCGCGCTAGTTCGCCCAGACAGGCAAGTGTTCCCGCACCAAACACAACACGCGTGGCAGGCGCATAATCAAACGAGGTGAGAAGCGGCAGCGTAGCGGTTACTTTTTCGTACATCGGCACACTCCAGGGCCAGGCACTAAATGCGAATCCAGTCCTTATCAAATTGAAAGGCTCTGGCCCGGAAAAGAAAATCTACAATGTTGCCCTCATGAGGTTGAAGCCAGTTCAGTCTAATAGTCGGAATCGGGCCGATATTGAGACGGTCTATATGAGTGGCGTCGGCCAATAACCGCTGAAACTTGGGATCGGCAGTAATGGCGGTACATACTAAAGTGGGGCCAATTTTGTCTAACATTTTCTCCTGCGGGCATTCCACCACCGTTACAAACGGGAACATATATTCCTTCCTGGCAATGGCGGCATCAGGCGAAGAACAGTAAACCACCATGGGACGCAAATAAGCACAGCGTTCGCGCTTCACCAGGCGTGGACCGAACTTAGCGGTCATATCCTCGACGCCGGGCTGCGTTAAATCCCGCTGGATATCAGCATAGATTGCCTCTGCCTGCCCTGGTACGGTGAAAGCAGCTAATTGTGCCTGCGGATCATCCGGTGGCCTCGGTTCGATCGGGCCCAGGCGTTCGGCCAGGGCTTCGGCTATCTTCCGTCCGTGCCGCGATACCCAGATGCCCGAACAATTGATACAACCACGGCCACTGTTGACCAGCACGCTATCCACCATAAGATCCATATATTTCTCCCACTCGTCCACTTTATCATCGCCGAAAAGTATCTTGCTGAAACCCGGGCCATGCACCTGGACGCGGGGATTACCTTTATACTGTTCGACCGTCTGGGTGCTGCCGAAAATCAAGGTGCGTGGACAGGAATTCACGACAGCCGCCCCGACGTCGCCCAGGCCGGGATAGATCGCTATTGCCTGTTTAGGCACACCTGCTTCGATGAACGCCTGGCTCATGCGGTAAGGGGTCCACGGTTCCTGAGGCCCTGGCTTGAGCACCAGACCAATCTGCAGCGGGATAATCGGCAGCCAAAGGGTATGCACTCCCGGCGAGTTACTCGGAAGCACTAAACCTAAGACCGGGGATTGACACTGATAACTCACTGGTACGCCGCGGCTCTCGACACCGTAGCCCCGCGATAGGATTTCCAGATCCAGCCCCCGAGTCAGCGCATCGAGAATTTTGTCCATGTTCGTAAGGACGAAATGATTTTTTTCCATATTAAACCGGCACATGTGTTCGGGCATACCCGTAGTGGCCGACTGCATGCGAACAAATTGTTCGGGGGTCTGCGTTCCGTCGCCCAGCGGCAACTCCGCCCGGGTATAGAGCTCGGCGGCTTTCTTAAGCATAACGAATAATTCCCGGATGGGAATCTCCCGGAGCACATCGCGAGCCCGACGGGCGAAACGCATATCGCGCTCTACTAGGCCTGCATTGGCGCGACTGACTTCAGCTAGTGCTTCTCCCGTCTGGAAGTGCACGACCTGGTCGACTTCCATACTGCAATATGGTTCGCCCCAACGCGAAATCGGTATATGCAACATACTTAGCTCCTGGATTGCCGGGTTCTTATCCGCTATAGTCAGTTTAGTAGACGCCCACCGTAGTAGTGGCAGCGAAACCCCGATACGGTTTGACGCCGCTGACGCCGTCCCAGGGGAATCGCTCACACGGCAATTCCCGCACGCCCTCATCCCGTTCCGGAAAGCGGGGCATGAAGAATTCTCGAGTCAAGGTGGTAAGTAGAATGCGACCCTCCTGACCGTAATCTACCACCCGGTTATGGTCGTCAAAATCCACCACCTGGATCACCGCACGGGGTTGCGGGGCATAGTAGGTAATTTTGTACCCGTCTTCCGGTCGCGGCATGGCGGAGACCGCCAGTCCCATCAAGGTATTGCCGTAGGTGGGCGCAATATAGATCCCGGGCCCAAGCAGCTCCTCGATGGTAAAGCGCATCCACTGAGGTGTCATTTCGGTTCCGCCACAAAAGATGCCCGTTATACCCATTTCCCGCAAGGTGGTTCCGCGTTTTTCCAGTTCCAGAGCCAGGGCTTCCAGGAGTTTCGGGGTCGCAAACATGCACTTAATATCGTGTCCCGCTTCCAAAATGGTCAAGGCCTGCTCGATGCAGTGTTCCATATAGGCCTTGGCGACGTCCACCCAGCCGCGTTTCAGGCACTTGACAACCCAGCGCGGATCCAGGTCTATACAAAAACAAATTCCGCCGCGATACTGGCAGAGATGTTCGACCGCCAACCGCAACCGTCGCGGCCCGGAAGGACCCAGCATCAACCAGTTGGCCCCCTTGGGAAAATACCGGTCAGGCAAGGTCTCGCTGAATTGCTCGTAATCTATGCGGAAGTCCTCGATGTTAATGCGGGTCTTGGGAATCCCTGTCGTGCCCCCGGTCTCGAAAACATAGATCGGACGATTCTGATAAGCCCGAGGCACCCAGCGGCGTACTGAACCGCCTCGCAGCCATTCATCCTGGAAGAAACCAAATTTGCACAGGTCGGCAAAGCCTTGAATTTCTTTGCGCGGGTCGAAATCCAATTTCAGATGAGGGTTGGTACCCGCCAGGGCGTCGAGCCAGAATGGCGTGCCCGTCTGCGGATTAAAGTGCCAGGCCACGATTTCGCGAACATGGGCATCGAGCGCTTCCTGAGCTGCAGCGACGCGCTCTTTAAGGGACGAATCCAGTGCATTTTGCATGGGTGGCAACGCTCCTTGCCTAAGCGAGGCGGGATTATTTAGTTTCTGCGATCGCATATAGATTCTGGCGGGTCATCACGTAGAGGACACCATTAACTGCTATAGGCGTGCTCAGTACGGGTGCGTCCATTTCATTCTTGGCCAGCAGGCGCAGTTTCTTTCCGTGTTCGAAGACATAGACGATGCCTTCATCGGTGCCGATATAGACCTTGCCATCTACGACGTAAGGCGAGCCCCAAATCGCGGAAAGGGTATCATATTCCCAATATTTTTCACCGGTACGGGCGTCGAAACAAGCGACAAAACCGCTTAGGTTAGCGACATAACATAAACCATCATGGACTGCGCAGGTCGAAAGGCCACGACGCCAGAGCAACTTGCCATCTTTATCCTGGCCGCCGACATGCCAGACCAGCCCGGAATTTTTATTTTCCGGTGCCTTCGGGTCGAAATTATCGTTCACGGGGGATAAATCTATATTAGTGGGGCTGGCCTTACTGGGGTCTATACACCAGAGGTGGCCGACACCTTCGCCATGCTCGGGGTCCTGACCGACTTGAATATAGACGCGGCCTTCGTAAACCACGGGGGTGGCGATAATCTCATTCTTTGTGCCGCGTCCGCCGAGAATGTACTTGGAATTCTTCGGGTTGCAGTCGAATTTCCACAGGAGTTTGCCGCTGCGTGGTTCGAAAGCGTAGAGCCAGCCGTCTCCGCCCGGGAAAATGACCTGGGGCTGGCCATTAATTTCGGCATAGCACGGATTCGACCACTGCCCGTGCAGGATTTTATCGCCAGGGAGATTGCTTTCCCACAATACTTTCCCAGTGAACTTATTCACGGCCAGGAAACTGGGAGCCCGGGGAGCGGGAATATTTTCGTGCGATTCATCGTGGCCATTGCCGGTCACCACATACACCATGTCGCCGACCACCAACGGCGAGCAGACCGCCAGATTATGCGGGAAGACCCCTAACTCTTCCATCATGTCCAGCCGCCAGATAATATCGGCGTCGGTTTTATCCTTATACTTTTCGTCCTGCACTCCGTCGTTCTTACCATCATAAAAACCCTCAGTGTCGGCACAGACCAGTTCGCAGCGATTGCTGACGTAATAAACGCGATGATCTTCGACGTAAGGGGAGGAGCAGATTCCTTGTTCGGGCCAATCATTGACGCGACCGGAAGGCAACTTATCATGGACGGCTTGCCAAAGGAATTGGCCATCAGCTTCGCGGAAGCACATCAGGATGCCTTTATCTACGGGTATCAGCTCGTTGCCCTTTTTGATGACAGCGTCTCGGGGGTTACGCAAGCCGCCGTTATTGGTGCCTAGAAAAATCTTGCCGCCGTACACCACTGGATTGCCGTAAGCCTGTGAACCGAGCTTGGCAACCCACTTGATGTTTTTGGGAGGAATCTTGCGTTTCGGATCGCCGATATGCCATTCAGCCGGCAGCCCTTTTTCGACGGTGTTAACCATGTTGCGAAAAGGCGTGCCGCCGAACATTTGCCAAACCCGCAAAGGCACCTTACTGATGTCCACTTTCGGCACCTGGGCGTAAGCACGCGGCGCCAATGACACAGAGGGCGCGGAAGGCCGAGAAAGCCAACTGACCAGCAGCAGCAAACCAGCCGAAAATAGTGCCAGCAACCAGCGATAGCCGTTTCTTTGCCGCAGCATAAGCGTTTGTTCCTCCTGGCAAATGCGAGTTATTCGTTGGGGTAGATTTTCACGTTGTCGAAATAAGCTTCAGCGCCTGGCGACGAAGCGGTGATGCCTGTGGCGTAGGCATACAGCCCTGCAGCCCCTTCGGTGTTGGGAATGGGGTCTTCGGCAGTGATGGTCCAGTTGCTGGGTTCGGGTTGGTCGCGAGGCCACACCTTTCCCTGGAGGATGCCCTTGCCGTTGACCACGGAAACCCGAAGTTTGAAGCGATACCACACCTTGGCCTGCCACGGAAAATGCAGCTTCTGATTGATGCGTCCGGGGACGGCATCGGGTGGGGCATCTTCGGGTCGGCGAGCTTCCCAGGTCCGCAGCAGCAAGCGCTGCTTGTTTCCGTCCAGGGTCAGGCTGTAGCGACAATTGATGACACCCATATCAGGGAGATTGCGGCGACGCTCAGTGGCCATCAGGTCCGCCTCGATGGTGTAATCGCGGACATGTGGCGTGGTGATGAATGCAATAGCACGGGCAAGCAACGGATTGGGATTGTTGGCCAGCTTTTTCAGCACCTTGTTTTGTGGGTTAGTGGGATCTGCGGTCACCAGGAACTTGCCGGAGGCATTGACCCAGCCCGCGGGCACAGCGCCTTCGGGCAGATCGTCGAAAGTTTGGAGCAGCGGAATGCGTGGCGCCACGCGAACCCGTGCGCGAGCCGTCAGCTTACCAAAACGAGCCTGGACGTAGCCCTGTTGTGCGGGAATTTTCGGGTCGGCTCGGAAGAGTCCGGCCTGCAACTGACCGCGCAGGGGTTGTGGTTGCGGTGCGGGTTTACCCTCCGGCGTGGTAGGCGGTGCCTGTGGCGTGGGCAACGTCCATTCGTCCGGCTCCACCTGTCGAAGGAATTGGCCGCGGGCATTGTACACGCGCGCTGTGAATTTCACTTGTCCGCCAGGCTCCAGCACGACGTCCGCGGGAACCAGTTGTAACCAGCCAGCCTCTTCCTCGGGCCGCACGGGTGGTTCCTGGGGCGGTGCGGGAACTTTGCCCTCACGGCTTTCTTTCGTGGCCAGACAATACAGAGCATCGCCGGTGGTGAAATATAATCGTCCTTTCCAGACGGCCGGGGTACCGTTGTTTTCGATGACTTCGCCGTGCGGCCCGAGCGGATTAGTAAATGTGTGCACCGTTTTGCAATGGCGGTCGCCGGGTTGCAAGATGTGGAACTTGCCGGCGACTTCCATGACGTAAATTTTGCCGTCGGCCCAGACAGGCGAGCCCCGTGCCATGGTGCCGTACTTATGCTCCCATAGGGTTTCGCCGGTGACCGCGTCGAGACAGTGCAACTTAGCCGAATTATCGGCTACGTAGAGGCGGTTATCGAACAGCGCCGGCGAAGCCAAGCCAGCCAGAATGCCCAGCCGACGCCAAAGCAATTTCGGCCTGCCGTCGCTGACTTGCGCCGCATCAACGCAATACACGCCGCCCATTTCGTTGGTGTCGAGGTTTTCATCGCTGTGGGTGATATAGACCCGGGAACCGACGACCACGGGTGAGGGATTGACGCCCCGTTTGGAGAATGGGAAACTCCAGACCGGTTTGCCCGTGCGGGGCTGCAACGCGTGCAGAGCGCCATCCGCACCACCACAGATGATCAGACGTTCGCCGCCGATCACTGCCACCACTGGCACGGAGTAGAGTGTATCCAGCGGTTGCCCGCCTGGTTCCGACCACCATAGGATTTTGCCAGTGCGTTTGTCGAAAGCGACAAAGCGATGGCCACCGCGTGCCTGATCGCCCCAGCTGGCGTTCAGGAAATGGAGAATGACACGATCTTCGTCCACGATCGGCGTGGTAACGCGACCACCGTAACCAGAAATGCGACCGAATTCCTCCGTCAGGGATCGCGACCAGACCACCTTGCCGTCCGGCGAGAAGCAGAAAAGCAACCCCTGAATACCGTGGGCATAGACGTAACCGGTCTCTTCATCGGCGGCCAGGTTCGCCCAGCCAACGCGGTTGGTAACGATGTCGGTATGGAAAATGTTGAAACGGTATTCCCACAGGAGCTTGCCCGTGTCCGCGTCGAAACACATAACGCGTTCCTGTTCGCGGATGTTGCCAGGCTCGGCGCCATTGATGATATAAACGCGGCCCTGGCAAACAACGGGGGTCGAACGTCCGCCATAAGGCTGCTTCCAGAGCAAATTCAGCCCCAAGGCGGACCATTCCGCTGGCAAGCCCGTGTCGCGGGAAGCGCCGTTCTGTTCCGGCCCGCGCCAATGCAGCCAATCTGCACACCAGGCAGGTAGCAGCAACGCAATCAACAGCAGCGTCGCGGCCAAGTAGCGCATGCCGATTTCTCCTGGGGGAAATTTCGCGACTGCGGTTGGGGTTCCAGGGTTAGTTTATATCGGAGGGGTGGCTGGCGTAAACCAGCCGGCGGATGCGGGACAGTTAGTATAGCCCACGGTCTGGCAATAACTAGAGTTCTTTACGCCAGCGGCTGGCTTTCAGTTCATGGCGCGGCAAGCTTCCAGGGGCAACGATCGTGACGTGCGGCTTGAGCAGAAATGCCGCCTGCACTTCCTGAGCAATGCGTTCGGCCAGTGGCTGGCCCTCTTGCGATCCTGTAACAAAATGCGTCTGGGCGGGTTCAATTTCCAGGAGCAGTTCGTTCAGCTCGCCACTGCTACGAACCGTCACTCGATATTCGGCGATCTCCGGAAATTTTCGCAGCACATTGTCCAGGGCCGCCGGATAAATCTTTACACCGCGCACCACCACCAAATCATCCCGCCGACCGAGAATTCCCCCTTTCAAGCGAAGCCAGACACGGCCACAAGGACATGGTTCCGGATCCGCGACTACACGATCTCCAGTGCGATAGCGAATTAACGGACTGCCCCAGCGACCGAGATTGGTGATCACCAGTTCCCCTTCCACTCCGGGCGGCACAGGTTCGCCGGTTTCCGGGTCGATGACTTCTGGGATGCACTCCGGCTCCAGTAAATGTACGCCCAGAGGGTGCTCCGGGCATTCAATACCCAGGGAACCAATTTCGGTCATGCCGGTGTGGTCGAAGACGCGGGCGTGCCAGCCCTGTTCGATGCACTGGCGTACATGCGGCCAGCTGCCGCCAGGTTCCCCGGCGACGATCAACAGGCGAACTGCGCTTTCGGCCAACTCCATCCGCTCGCGACGGGCTACTTCCAACAAATGCAGCGCGTAGGTCGGCGTACAGAAGACGACACTGATGCGGTGTTCAAAGATCGCACGCAGTCGTGCCAGCGAATTCATACCACCTCCGGGTAACACAAACCACCCGCCTCGCACCGCAGCATCCCACGCCGCCCAGAAACCAAGGAACGGCCCAAAAGAAAACGGGAAAAAGAGCCGATCGTTGGCCCGCAAGCCGACCACCTGAAATATCCACCGCCAGCATCGCATCAGCCAATCCCAGCTTTCCGGCGTGTCGAGCCAGCGAAGCGGCTGCGCGGTCGAACCCGACGTTTGATGCACGCGCACGTAGCGGCTTAGTGGATAGGTCAGATTCGTGCCGTACGGCGGGACAGCTTGCTCATCCGCCAGGAGTTCCTCTTTGGTTGTCATGGGCCAGGTAGCGAATTCCTCCAGTGAAGCGGGCAGCCTGCGCGGCCCGAGTTTGCGCCGATAAAAAGGGTTGCGTCCGAGGACTTCCGCCAGCATGGGCCGCAGCCGGTTCAGTTGCCAGGCGGCCAGTGCTCGCCGATCCCTTTCCAATTCACCTCGCTCGGGCAAAGGTTCCTACTCCTCTGCCAAGTAGCCTCATCGATCGTTGCAAAGTTGCGAAGCGGTTGTGAAAATTTATCAAGCTTGCCAGTAGGATCGCCGCAGAGGCGGTAAAACACCAGGGGCAAAGAACTAAGTCAAGTTTTCCTTCGTGTCTATCTACGCCCTGGCAGCCAGAAGGGTATTTCCGCTTCCAGATTACAGACCGACGTTGAAAGTTGTGGCCAGGTAGCGGCGAATACGCCAGTAGAGCGTGTAATTGCCAACGTCAATTTTGACCCGGCCAAGCACGCCCGGATGCATGCAGTCCTCCACCTCATCGAACCGGACGCTAACCAGAAAATGCTGGCGTTGCGGTCGCAGGACTTTTTGTTCCGGATCCTCCTGCGTGGGGATTTCGCCCCCGGCCTTGTTACTGAGCTGTGGGGGAACGTCTTTGGCTTCGATGGCAGAGATTTCGGCGACGGTGCCCCGCCAGTAGTTGTAACCCAAACCGTGCAGACGAATCCAGGCTTTTTGTCCTTCCACCACCAGAGCGCGATCCTGCGGCTCGACCAGCAGCAGGGCGGATAAGGCGCGGTCGTCAATCACCTCGCAAACCACAGTGCCCGATTCCAGCAACTTTCCCAGTTGCGAGCGTGGCAGGAGTTGAGCCACCTTGCCATCGCGTGGCGCTCGCAATACCAAGCGTTCCAGGCGGATTTGCAGTTCCTTGTGCTCCTGTTCGAGTTGCGTCAGTTCATCTTCGATGCGTGCCTGTTCCTGCTGCAGGACGTTGGCGAGCAACGGTTGCATAAATCGGTGAGCCAGCACGCTGTAAAGTTGCTGCCGATAGGCTTCGCGTGATGCCTGATTCAATGCCAGTTTGCTGAGCAATTCCGGATTTTTCAGTCGGGCAATGATGTCGCCTCGCCGTACCTGCTGCCCGTCTTCGACGCAAAGCTCGTCGAGAAAGGAACCGTCTTCCGGAGCGACTACCTTGGCCCGAGCATGGGGCTCCACCTGTACCAAAGCTAGCCCTTTTACCCGTAAGGGAAAGGGGATCAGGAAGACGGCCAGGATAGCCGCTGCCGCAATGCCGACACTTATGCTCACCCGCACCGGTTTCATATCTGGCAACCTCCCGCGTCGTTTCACGGCACGAATAAGCCGGTAGGTTGGATAACCCACCAGGCTCGCCAGCGCTCCAGTTCCCAGGATGAAGCTGATGACCCCCAGCTTGTACGGCTTCAGGAAGGTGTACATGAATACGAGAATGAAAAAAGTAACGAACCAGCGGTAAAGATAACTGACCACGGCATAGGTAACGAACAGGATTTTGCGGCCCAGGTTCATCTGGTAGGGTTCCGGTGGCACTTCGATACCCAGACCATACTGCATGGCCAGGTTGGTCAGGTAGCGATTGCAACGTTCGCGGAGATTGGGGATCTCCAACCAATCGGCGAGCACGTAATAACCGTCAAACCGCATCAGCGGATTGCCATTGAAAATTACCGTGCTGACGCTGCACAGCACCATAATCGTCAGGCACAGGTTGCTCAGGAAAGTGTTGGGTTCGGCCCACCACCAGAGGAAGGTGCAGGCGGCGGCAATCATGACCTCGACGTAGATGCCAGCCGCACCGATAATCATCCGGTGCCATTTATTCGGCAGCAACCAGGCGTCGGTAACGTTGCAATACAAACAAGGCGAAAAGCACAGAAAAAGGAATCCCATTTCGTGCACCTCGCCACCGTAGTGTTTGCAACTCAACCCGTGGCCGAATTCGTGGATGACTTTGATCACGCCCAGCGATGCCCAAGCGTATAGCACCGTCTTGAAACTGAAAAACTCATGGTATGCCGGAAGACGACCCAGGAAGGTGTCCCAGTGCGACGCGACCAGCAGAATCGCCGACACTACGAACACCACGCTGAAAACGAAAAAGGGTGTGGTGAAGATAAACCGCACGTAGGGCAACATCCGCGTCAGCAGCCGGTCCGGATCAATGACGGGAATCTGGATGTAGAGGATATTCGTGAGGATACGCAGCCAGGTGTTGCGGCGACGTTTGCGAAAGCGTTCGAACATGGTGCGACCGGAGCCCGGCATATCGTTCAATGCCAGGCCCGTCTCCATAAGCTGGCTGGCGAACTGTTCCAGTTCTTCCAGGGTCAATCGTTGCGGCCGATAACGCGCTTCAAACAACTGCCGGGCGTCTTCAAGCGTGTGCTGGCCGTCCATCAACTGCATCAGGAAGTATTCGGGTTCGCGAAAACGATAATAACGGAGACTGACCGGGTCTTTAACAACGTAAAAGGTGCGGCCTTCATAGCGCTGTTCAGTGACGACGAGGTCGGGGCGGAGTTTCACCCGAACGAGTTTGCGGCGTTCGACTTCGTGAACCGCTGCTGGTGTCGTGCTCATACCAGTTCGCTCAATCCACCTCAGTTGCCGTACGAATCCTCCGTTCCGGCGGCTGTCTCCGCCTGGCCGGCGACACTTCAGGGGAGAAATTCGGGGAATACGGTAACGGTTACCCGCGCTCCGGGAAGCAATCGCCAGGCATGGCGCTGGGGATTGACCATTTCCGCACGAACGCGAACCAAGCCGGCACCGCTTTCGACCTGCTGCCCGACATATACCAGTACGCCTTCCAGCGGTCGGATGATTTCCTGCAGCGGCGGGGTCGGCCAGACACGAATTACCTTATCGCTACCGCCGGTGAAGCAGAACCGGCCATCGGGCGAAAAGGCCGCACAGGTAACCGTCGAGGGGTCAGGCATGGTGAAGACCCGCAGTTCGCGGGCGTCCACCGGCCAGAGCTCCGGGATTTGTGTGTGCAGTTCCTCGCTGAAGAGTGGCAGAGGTGGCTCGCTGGCGTTGCTCACCGCAAGATGCATGTCGCGAGCCGGTCCAGGCGAGATTGGTGCGGCCGGGCCCAGCCACGCCGGTAATTGTACCCCTGCATCGGGCATCAGCACCGCTGTCAGAATCCCGAACAAGAAGGACGAATTGTATTTGAAACCCCGCTGATAAGCCAGTCGCAGCCACGCCGATTCTTCCTGTGTCGGCGGGACGTTCCACAGATGCAACCGTCCACTGGCCGTGGTCGTCAGCACCATGCGGCCATCGGGAGAAAACAGCGCCACCGAGCGGAACTGCCCGAGCCGACGACTGGAAATCACGGCCAGGGTTCGGGCATCGCGGAGGTCGAGGATGCGCAACTCTTCGCCGGTCTCGAATAAGCCCCGCTGGCCGTCGCGACTGACTCCCAGTTGCAAAACATCCGCCGTTCGCCCTTCGGCCCGCCAGACCAGTTCGCCAGTCCATTGTCCCTGGGCATCCTGTCCCAGACGCCAGCGTGCCAGTGTGCGATCCTGGCCGGCGGAGATGAGATCGCCTTCCGGCAGAAAAGCCAGGCTGGTTACTGCCGCACGGTGTGCCGGTTCTCGATGCGCCCGCGGATCGCGGAGGCTGAGAATCGGCTGACCATTCGCCAGGCTGGTGATGACAATCTCGCCGTCTTCCGAACCGCTGGCGAGGAATTGCTGGTCGGGACTGATTGCCAGGCAACGAATGGGGGAGCGGTGAATGGCGGTAATCTCACCGAGCACTGTCAGCGTTTGCTGGAGTAACCGCCCCTGGGAAGTAACCGTCAACTGCCAGCGACGGATGCGTCCGTCGGCGCTGCCGACTAGAACTGTATAGCTCGTAGTTTCGCCGGTTCTTTCGATGACGGGGCTGCACACTAGTCCAGCAAATTCCCGCGAGAATTTGGGGTCGCGCAGCTCCATCGGGCGCTGGACCGAAAACTGCCAATCCCAGAGCACCACCCGGCCATCTTCGCCACAGGACAACAGGAATCTCCCATCCGGGGTCGGCGTTACGCCGGTCACCGAGCCGGTGTGACCGCGTAATTCCCGCAACCAACTCTGAGGTCGTTCCGGCTCCACTAGCACCCGCATTCCCGGCTGAACCATGGCGCGCATCGGCAAGGGAATGGCCCCCTCGACGTAGAGGCGATCGTAATTCGCGATGTGGACGATGGTTTCTCCAGCTTTGACGCCCTCGCCCGTGTTTTTGAAAATCCTGGTGACTTCACCGGGAATCGGGCTGCGAATCTGGTGCAATTCCCATTGCCGGCGCTTTTGCTCGAACTCGTGCCGGGCGGCCCGCAGTTTCTCGTCCGCCTCCACCCAATCGAAGTAGTTTTTGTCGCGCTGAGCTTCCTGGATTCGCAATTCGATTAGCGGAACTGTGTTGGGCTGCCGGCGATTGGCCTCTTGGGACTTTTCCACGTAGAGCTTGTGCACTTCATAAACCAGTTTAGCCGCCTCAACTCCAGCAGTACTTTCCGCCCGAACACGGGCAATCTCCATTTCCGGTCGCGCCACGGTGTCATCGAGCTGAGCAATCAAACTATTGACGGACAGCCGGTCGCCGAGTCGCACGTACACCTGCACCAGCTGACCATCTACCCGCGAAGGCACCTCTGCCTCCTGAGCCGGGGCAAGCGTTACGTCGGTAATCACGATGGGGTCCGGCAGGATAGCGGAAACCGTCCCGACCATCGGAACCGCAGCCGTCGTCTCCACGCGATACGGCTTGGCCACGGTACTGGAACGTTCCGGACTGGTGCTGGCCTTCTGGTTTGAGGCTTGCTCACTAGACCAAGACAAAAACCCGCTCATCCACAGGATGCCCAGAGCCAGCACCAGCACAGCCACCACAGCCAGAGTAAACCGCAGCACAGCTTCGTCCTCCGATGGGAAGGGGTTTAAGCCTCCCGCGGTTGGCAAGGCTCAGAAAATCAGGTGCTCGTACAAGAATTCCCACAATTCGTAAAACCACACGTAGCCGACGGAACGGTACCCGCAACGCACTTTCGCCCGAACCTCGGCGCCGACAGGCATGCGGTCGAGCTGTTCGCGGCCGATGTCCACCAATTCCACGCGAGCGAAAAGCGCCGGCTCGTTATTCTGAGTATTTTGCGTAGTAACCGCTCCGCCCAGCCCTTCCAGATACAGACGCCCTTTGTAACGCCGATTCGGATCGGTGGCCAGGAGTAAGTCCACTTCCAGCGGTTGGCCCCGGTTCTTGACCAGAGCCTCACGAATATGGCCGACATGGCGCTCGGGGATGTACATCTCGATATGCCATTCCCCTTCGCGGCGGGCGATCTGCAGCAATTGGTCTCCGGGTTTGACCACTTTGCCGAGCAATTGTTCGGTTTCCGGAGTGACAACCTCGCCACTTTTCGGCGCGACCACTTTCCCGCCGCCGGTCAGTTGCAACAACAATTGCAACTGCGCCTTGGCCGACCAGTAGCTGAACTCCTGCCGCCACAATTCCTGTAACAATTGCTGCTTCTCCTGTCCGGTGGCACGATTCAGTGCCTGCTTGACTTCGGGAATCCGCCCCCGCGCCAGTTCCATCTGCGTCTCCAATTCGCTGATGCGGCGGAGCAGTTCGCGGTCTTCGATGAATAACAGCGGATCTCCGGCACGAACGAAATCGCCATTCTGCCGTTCCACCTTGATGATGCGACCGGTGACCTGAGCATAGACCGTCTGGCGGTCCTTGGGCACGAGTTGCCCTTTGGCATCGAGCCGTAGCGGATACGGAACGAAGATCAGGGCCAGGATCAGCGCTAGGACGGCACCGCATACAGCTCCGAAGATGGCCAGTCGCCGTCCGCGCAGGGCATCCTTGACATTGGCCAGCGGTGCCAGCATCCAGCGCAAAGGCAAGCGACGATATTCGAGGGCGTTATACAAAGCGGGAGCGGCATGGCGACCAACGACCTCGGCCCGAGCCAGCAACGTCTCCGCTGATACCGTCGGTTCAAAAGATTCCACCAGCAGAGCCGAACGCGCCGGCCTATTCTTGCGATCCTTTTCCCGTTCGTCGCGCAGCGGCAGGAGAATGAGCAATTTACTGGGACTTTCCGCCAGGTAGGCATCCAGGGCTTTGAGCACCAACGGCGGCAATGATTCATCCTTCCTGCCGGTGTAAGTGAGCGTCTCGCCCCAATCGAGCACACGATGGCATAATTCGCGCATCGTGCGAACCAGGACGCTGCGTTTTTCAACGACGTCCACGCCACTGACCGCTTCGATCTGCGTCGCTTGACCCAGGCGTGTCGCTACACTAACGCGATCGCATTCCATGATCCGCCGACCTTCGTTGGCCACGACGTAAGCAATCTCCCGCGGATTCAAGCTGCCATGCACCTGGCGGGCGAACGCTTCGAGCTGGCTCCAGACCTGTTGCTGGCCCAGCACCTGCCGCAACTGCTGATGGTGCAGATACCGACCGACCAATTCCGCACAGGCACCCAGCAGTTGCATCATACCACGTTGAGCTGACGGCGGGCGATTCGGGTCAATCCAAACTTCCAAAATTGCTGCCAGCTGTTTTTCAACTAGAACCGGAATGAGCAGCAGGGTGTACTCGGTCAAGTTAGCGGGGCCAGCAGCGGTAGCAGCACCGCTCATGGGTGGCAGGAGGCGGGGACGTGCAGTGGTTGCCACCTGCCGCATCAGTTCATCATGTGCTGAGCGCACCTGGTCGCCTACTTCCAGACGCAGGGAGGGGAAATTGATGTGGTATTGCAGTTGCAAGTTGCCCTGCGGTGTCTTGATCCAGAAAGCGGCCCCTATAGCGCTGAGGCTGGAAACAATCCGTTGCAGAAACTCGCCGAAAAATTCCAGCGGCGATAAGGCCGACTCCGTCAGTTGCGATAATTCCTGAAGGAACCGCTGGATGCGTTGCCGCGTTTGCTCCAGGACCTGCTCTTCGACACTCTGGCGTGGTTCAGAACTCATCTCTGTTCCCCTGTGGGAGCGGATATGCTAGCACGACTGGCCAACGCCAGCCGTCGTAGTCCTCAGCAGCGGTCGTTGCCAACCAGCTGCAGGTTCCTCGGTCGAAATCCCAGCGCGTCAGGGTAGCGTAACCCGCCGTCGGCTCCACCGTGTGTTGCCCGGTCGCACCCAGCGACCACTCCTCAATTTGGGCGGCTGATTCTTCTGCTCTGGTCGGCGCTAGCTGCTGGTCTGCCTTTCCATTGCCCGCCAGCGCTGTCCCAAGTACCAGAGCTGCTTAGACCAGCCGCTTATTGTGCCTGGCTAAGCAATCGGGCGTCGGCTCGATACAGCATTTATCATGTTACCCAATCTGCCGTTTTTTCGCAAGCCAGCCGCCTCATTTTTCGCAACTTTTCACAAGATTGGCTTGCTCCGGTCAGGGCCGGCGCTTACGATGCCAATGACACTTCCGGCGGACGGAAGCGAATGGATCAGGTGGGCGGATCAGGCCAGCCCGCTTTTCATCGGAGAACAGGCTCACGGCAAAGCGGGGTGCGAATTATGGCGTTACCGCGGCAAACGATAGCCTTGTTGAAAGCGGCTCGTCAGCTGGCCGTCGAAACTCCTGCCGACGCTATCCTGCTGCTCACCGAAACCAACCTCGACTGGAACGAAGTTCGCCAGGCGCTGGAAGGTTGTCGGCTTCTGGTGGCAGCGCAAGATGAGGAACTGGCCAACCGCATTCAACGCGAGCCTGGTCTGACCGTACTGGATAGCCATCCGGGGCCATTGCCAGTACGCGATCGCTTGAGCATGGCACTGTTGGAAGCTGTGGCCGCGGAACAGCTACGTTTTGGCGCCCATGTGGTTGCGCTGTACAACGGTATCGAAGTCGAAGACCGGCCCGACCAGATCGACAGCATGAGCTTGATTCATCTGGACGAGCACCTGGAACGGTTGTCGGCGCGGGAACTCCGCCGCTTGCACACCAAGGTGCCGTTGGAAACGCTCAAGGCGGTAGTGGATTTGGCGACGGAGATCGGCCGCGAAGGCCGCGAGGGCAAGCCAGTAGGCACCATGTTTGTCGTTGGCGACCATCGCAAAGTGCTGGCGCGTTCCCGCCCCATCGGTTTTGATCCGGTACGCGGCTACAGCCGTAAGGAACGCAACCTCCGTGACCGCTGGGTACGCGAAAGTGTCAAGGAGATCGCCAAACTCGACGGCGCCATCATCGTCAACAAAGACGGCACCATAGAAGCGGCGGCACGATTCATCGAGGTCAAAACCGAAGGTGTCAATCTCGGCAAAGGACTTGGTGCCCGCCACTGGACGGCCGCCGCTATTTCCAGAGTTACCAACGCTATTGCGGTCACCGTCAGCGAATCCACTGGCGTGGTCCGGCTGTTTCAGGATGGGGATATCGTATTGCACATTGAACCGCTGGCGCCGCGTCCGGTGGTGTGGCGACAATTCGAACTCGAAGCAGCCGACCCCGATGGGTCCCCCTTCGGTTTCCACGAAGCCCAGCGTTTGCCCTCGACACGCTGACCCCCGGCCAAGCCGGTGCTCGCATTCCCAAAGCCGCCCCCTTGCATCACGCATGGCTGGCATGGTTATGCCAATCCATTTACCCGAACTGCGGCCCGAACGCAGAGCATGTTGCCACTAGTGACGCAACTCTGTCGGCTCCGCGATGACTATGGACCGTGCACGAGCCATCTTGCGGTTGGCCTGTCCGGCACAGGTGCAGGGGTTCACGCTTTTCCAGAGCATGCTTTTGCCACTACGGCGGTGCTAGCAGACTCTGGTTTGCCACCAATGGGCGCAGCATCGCGGATTTCAGGCCAGGTCGCTGGGCGTTGACCGGAAGCAGTAATGCCGTATCAATTCAGTGCTGTGCTTGCGGTCAATGATCCGCACAGGAGCGCCCACGCCGAGATGACTCAGTGCCGGCGCATTGGACCATCGGCAGTCAACCGCCCGGCGAGCTGGACATCGAATGTCGCGGCAAGACCGGACCGGCCAGGACAATCCAACCATGCGGTGTGGACAAGGACGGTCGAATGAAGGCAAGTCCCGCCGCGCGCGTTCACCGGGGAATTTCATTATGGACAAGCCGCAATCCACGGCTTTGCTTTTTGAACTGAGCCGACCAGGACGGCGATGCCATCGAGTCCCGGCTTGCGATGTACCGACTCCGGCCATCGAGGAACTGTTGCCCAGACGGTTTCTCGCTACCGAGCCACCACCGTTGCCGGAACTCAGCGAGGTGGATGTTGTGCGGCATTTCGTCAATCTGTCCACCCGTAACATGAGCGTGGACACCAATTTTTATCCCCTGGGTTCGTGCACGATGAAGTACAATCCGAAGCGGCACGAGCGGCTGGCCAGTTTGCCGGGGTTTGCTCAGGTGCATCCTTTGCAGGACGAAAGCACCATCCAGGGTTTGCTCGAACTGTTGTGGCAACTGCAAAATCTGCTGGCGGAGATTGCCGGGTTGCCCGCGGTTTCTCTCCAGCCGGCGGCGGGTGCTCAGGGCGAATTAACGGCACTGCTGATAGCCGCAGCCTACTTCCAACACCGGGGCGAAAAACGCGACCTGGTGTTGATTCCGGATAGTGCCCACGGCACCAACCCGGCCAGTGCTGTCATCGCCGGATTCCAGGTGGTCACCGTGAAGAGCAATGGTCAGGGGTTGGTGGATTTGCAGGATTTCCTGGCGAAACTCAGCGAGCGCGTGGCCGTGTTCATGATCACCAATCCCAACACTCTCGGGCTGTTTGAAACGAACATTCTCGAAATCAGTCGGCAGGTGCACAATTGCGGTGGGCTGGTGTATCTGGACGGTGCGAATATGAACGCGCTGCTGGGGCGATGCCGACCCGGCGACTTCGGTGCCGATATGATGCATTACAACGTGCACAAGACCTTCACCGGGCCGCACGGTTCGGGCGGACCGGGAGCCGGGCCCATCGCTGTGCGGGATTTTCTTGCCCCGTTCCTGCCGGTGCCAGTGGTCGCTCGCGATGCCAGCGGACGATTCTATCTCGACGAGGATCGGCCTCTTTCCATCGGTCGGGTGCGGAGCTTTTTCGGCAACGTGGGCATCTTAATCCGCGGTTACTGCTACCTGCGGACGCTGGGGCCGGAAGGCTTGCGTCAGGTCAGCGAGCAGGCCGTGCTCAACGCCAACTATTTACTCCATCGGGTTCGGGAGTTTCTCGATGTGCCGCATGGTCGGCGGTGCATGCACGAGTTTGTCGCCAGTGCTGCCCGACTCAAGCGAGAACGTGGCATTACCGCGATGGACCTTGCCAAGCGCTTGCTGGATTTCGGTTTCCATGCCCCCACGGTCTATTTCCCGCTCACCGTGCCGGAAGCCCTGATGATTGAGCCCACCGAGACAGAAACAAAGGAAACGTTGGACGCTTTTGCCGACACGCTGCGACAAATCGTTCAGGAAGACGCCGCCTTTCTCCGCCAGGCACCGCATGCCTTGCCCATCAGCCGACCCGATGAGGTGCGTGCCGCTCGTGAACCGATCCTGCGCTGGCAACCGCCAGCAGTTTCCTCCACACACGGAGCTTGATTGCGTGCACGGCGTGTCGTCCCGCTCGCCAGATTCCGCAGCTCCATTTCATCACAGCGGCTCAGACTCGCCGCTCTCGCTTAGGCTGACCGTGGCTGCTGCAATGCTTTTCATTGCTCTGCCGGTGCGCGAGGGCTAGGCGAAAGGTATGGCGACCGTGGATCCGGCAATCCTTTTCATGCCCGTAGAGCAAGCCGATGGGCCGTTACAAATGGCCCGCGATGAAGTGATGCTCCAGCAGGCTGAGCAGGGAATTGCCTCGTTCCGCATTTACCTCTGGAGCGAACCGACGCTCAGTATCGGCTATTTCCAAAATGCGAATGAATGCCTGAAAGACGCGGCGCTGGCCAATCTGCCACTAGTGCGGCGGATGACTGGCGGGGGAGCGATAGTACACGGTCAACAGGTTGCCCTGTCGTCGGGCGCAACACTTACCGACTGGACTTATGCCCTGGCACTGCCGGCTCGCTTAGTCGCGGGAAAACCGGCTTACCAGTGGCATGATGCCATCCATGGCGCACTGTGCACCGTGTTGGGGACCTTCGGCTTGGCCGCGGAAATTCTGCCCAGGCACGCTGGACAAAGGGCGCTTGCGCCCGAGCAGTTGATCCCGTCAGGTTCACGTCCACTGCTCTCGGGTGCAGCGGCGGACTTGCCTCCATCGCTCCGTGGTGTGTCGTGCCTTTACCAAAGGTCCCCTGCTCCTGGCCAGCACCAGGAGCCTGCTTCGAGCGCTCTCAGAGAGGGCGATCCACCACGCGATCCCGATGCCGCCGTAAGAGCCTGCGCTTTTCTTTGTTTCGCCCGTCCGGCTCCTGGCGATGTGGTCTGGTGCGGCCGCAAGATTGTCGGCAGTGCCCAGCGACTCCGGCGGGGGGCGTTGTTGCAGCACGGTGCGATTTTTCTTCCGCACTGGCCCTGCGATGCCGAAACCCTGGCACGGTTGTGGCTGGCAGAACTCGGTTGGTCGGTACAAACGACAACCTGGTCGCAGCAGCAACTGCAACAGGCACGAGAACTCGCCGAACGCAAATATCGCCAGCCCTCCTGGAACCTTCGTCGTTGATACTTCCACCACCCTCGACCATCACCGGCCGTCTTTGCGCGAACGGTCTATTCCGGCAGCGGTTTGCCTTTGGTTTCCGGAGCGAAGGGAAGGAGCAACAGCGGTACCAGGTAAATGAGCGACAATGTCAGTGCCGCATAGCGAAGCGGCGTATCTACGCTGCCCATACTGCTCAGCCAGGAAAGTTCTGACAATCCTTGTCTGGCACGCTCAGAACCGGAAGGGGCGGCGTAAAGTCCTGTAATCAGTCCCAGACCCATCGGCCCCAGGGCAGCAATATAGCGAGCCACATTGTAGCAAAAGCCGGTTCCCGTTGAGCGTAGCCGCGTCGGATAAAGCTCCGGAAAGTAAATCGCGAATCCGCCGAACACCATGAGCGTGCTGAAGCCCAGGATAGGAATCATCCAGAGAATCTCTGCCTTCTCGGTCATGAAGCCGAACACCAGTACCGTAGCCGAGAAAGCCGCCAGGTAGGCGATGGCAAAAGCCGTGCGACGATTAGTCCACGCCGTCAACACGCTGAATAAATAGATACCGAAAAACGCTCCGAAGTTTTGCAACAGGGATGTGAGGAAGACGTATAGGGTTTGCTCCGGCTCAGACACGAACGAGCGAACGAGTTCCGGCGTCCAGAAGCCGATGCCCCACAGTCCCACTACACCGCAAAATGCCAGCGAAACGCCGATAAAGGTATTGAATCGCCAACGGGGGTCAGTGAACATTTCCCGCAAATCGCCGAGTTGTTTGGTCGCCGCATCTGCATTCTCACCACGGGCGAGGGCTTGCCAGGTTCTTACCCAGCTTTCTGGTTCGCGTAACCGACGACGGATAACCACGACCAGCAACGCTGGCAAGATTCCCACGAAAAAGACGAGCCGCCAAGCTTTCAACCCAGCCAAGCCCTCTTCGGGGGCCAGGCCGAAAACGACCCAGTAAATCACCGCCGCCAGCATGTTGCCCACCGCCGACAGTGCTTGTAACAGACCCAGCGCGAATGGCCGGGCACGACTTGGCATAACCTCCGCCACCAGAGCTACACCGGCAGCAAACTCTCCGCCCACGCCCATCCCGGTCAAGAACCGATACACCGCAAAGTCCCACCAACCTACCGATAACGCCGACAATCCTGTAAACAGCGAGTACATCAGGATAGTCAGCATCATGGTGCGTGCCCTGCCCCAACGATCGCCGAACGTGCCGAAGACTAATCCGCCAGTCGCCCAGCCGATGATGAATATGCTGGTGGCCAAACCACCGTAACGCGCCACTGCTTCGCTTTGGGCTTTCTGTCCAAGCAACTCGGCAATGGCCGGTTGCCTCACCAGCACGAATAACTGCTGATCCATCGTGTCGAACAACCAGCCTAGCGCCGCCACCACCAGCACAAACCAATGGTAACTGGTCAGTTCCGACCACCAGGTCTGGCTTACTGTTGAGGTCGGCTCGTGACCAGCGTTCTGGCCTTGCGGAGAGGATGTAAAGTCAGAGGCGTGCATGTCGCTATCCTTTCTGAATCGCAGCACCGTAGTGCAGGCGCGCGACCGTCTCAGCTTCGAGTGTGTACCGACTCCCAAATGAAACCGAAGAGCCTTTGCCTGGCCGAAGCATCCAGTGCCGCACCATATTCACACGGTTCAAACACCTCAGCCAATTCAACGTGAACCCCATGCGTCGGCCCATAGGCGGAAATAAGCAACTCCCGGTAGCGTTCGGCTTGGCGACGCAGGCGCGGCAGGATCAGTTCGGCCAACCATTGCCGCCGAGCACTCTCCTCGCCCGGCACCTCGCTGGATCGTCCCATGTTATAGGGCAGCCACTCGTAGAACTGCGACTGATGGCAGTGCAACATGTCCAGGATAGTGTTGACCACCGGCCCGACATCAATCGCCACTTCCGGCCGAAATGGATATGGTTTCTGGAACTCGTCCGGAAAGTAACCAATAACGGGATCGCGAGGTAGATGCGGCACCTCGGGCGCGATCGCGGGCACGGTCAGCAGATAAGCCGCGTCCTGCACTAACTGGCTCGTATAACGATGGTCGGGATGGTAATCGTTAGGCCGATGCGTCAGCACCAGGTCCGGCCGAAATTGCCGGATCAGACGAATCATCCACAAGCGGTTCTCCAAGGTCGGCAAAAGCTGGCCGTCCGGCTGGGAGCCGATTTCGTATTCCGCTCCGATCACGGCGCAGGCAGCGGCGAATTCCCGACTTCGCCGCGCTGCCAGCGTCGGGCCAGGATGTTTGTGATGCCCAGCCTGACCGTTGGTGACGCTCACCATTTTGACTACATGGCCAAACTGCCGATAGAACGTCGCTAGCCCCCCTGCATGGTATTCGCAGTCGTCCGGGTGGGCGCCGATTAGCAGAAGTCTCAGCCTCTCGCTCATACTCGCCAGCTCCCCGGCCAGACGTTGTTCCGGTTCAGGTTGAATCTGGCCATCGCATAGGTTATCGCTCTGGGCCACCACTAACCAGTCCACGAACTGTCAGCCTCTGCGTAAGATCATGGTGCAGCGATCTCCGGCTCGGTTCCTTTGCTACGACCCGGCAACTGGAGGTGCCCCATGCCCAGCCCGTTTCCCGGAATCGACCCGTATTTGGAGGACGCAGGCCTCTGGCCCACTTTTCAACACGAATTCCTGGCACAATTGGCCGAATTTATTCGCCGCAAGGCACGCAGTGAATACTCCCTTCGCCTAGAAGACTACTCATACACCCACACGCTGACGCTGTTCACCTCCGTCGTTCAGGAAGAGCACCGTGAAAAATTCCTGGAAATCCGCACTCGCAACGGGCGCTTGGTGACGCGGGTGGAATTGCTGGGTATAGGCATCCGCACGCTCTCCACAGGACGCGATGCCTACTTGCGGTTGCGGGAAGCCACCTTGAAGCAAGGCGCCAACCTCGTCGAATTCGACTTCTTGTTACAAGGCCAGTCCCCACTCCCGGTCGATCCCTCGCACTTGCCTCCTTTCGACTACGTGATCGGCGTCGTTCGCAGCAAATATCCCGACCGGTATGAACTTTACGCTTTCACCATTGATCGCCGTTTGCCCAAGATTCGCTTGCCGCTTTTGCCCGACGATAATGACCTGGTCGTCGAACTACAGGAGATTTTCGACCGCACTTACGATCGCCACTTTATCCAGCGACTCGACTACCGCAAACCACCCCCGATGCTGGTACCCGAGGCTACCGCGCGCTGGATCGACCAGCTGCTTCGCGGGTACCGCTGCAGTTGACAGCTCAGACGAACCTGACTTCCAACGGTGATAAAATTTCACCCATGGCTCAGCCCAAGTCGCATCCGCCCGTTGTCTTAATTGTCGCTGTCTTCAGTCGCCATCCGGATGCTTTGCAATGGGCAACGGAACAGTTGCGACAAAAGTACGGCCCGCTCCTGGCCGCCTCTCCCACCTACCCGTTCGAGCATACCGATTATTACACCCCCACCATGGGGCCCGACCTTCGCAAACAACTCCTCGCATTTCAAACCCTGGTTCCGCCCGAAACCCTGCCCGACGTCAAACTCGCCACCAACGAACTGGAAGCGAAGCTGGCACAATCCGGATGCTATCCCGAAACCCGCCCGATCAACCTCGACCCGGGCTATCTGGATGCCGGCAAATTCGTTCTCGTCAGCACCAAGAATCACGCCCACCGGATCTATCTCCGCGATGGCATCTTCGCCGAAGTTACGCTTTATTACGAGAAGAAATGCTTCCGCCCCTGGCCCTGGACCTACCTCGATTACCGCCAACCAGTGGTGTTGGATTTCCTGGAACAGGTGCGTTCCTGGTATAAGCTGCGGCTGGCTTCAGTTCCTGCCCAAGCCTAACCCTGCAAGTCCAGCCACTGTTGCAGCGATTGGATTTCCGGATGCCCCGCCAGACCATTCGGATGATTTTCTTCCAGACTTGAGCCTGCCAGGACGAAACCGTCTTCCTGGTTGTCACGGCGATCTTCGTCGCTGGGCGGGATTTCGATGATGACGCGCTTGCCGAAAATTCGCGACATGCGCTTTTCCTCCCGACGGCTAACGCCGAGCATTCCGAGATTGTCCCGGACTACTGGCTCTGGAGATGCGCAAGTACCAGCTTCCCGGCACACGCATTTCTCTATTGCCAGGATTAGCTCCATCATTATTCTAAATCACAATTGCTCGCTATAGGGTAACTATACCGGTAATTTCTACGCAACAACCAAAGGCAGTCTCAGTATAAACGGACTCGGTCCCACCTGGAGGGAGTTCCAATGGCTTATTGGCTTTTCAAGGAAGAACCGGAACATTATTCTTTCGCTGACCTGGTCCGCGACGGCCAAACCACCTGGGATGGTGTCAGCAATCCTCTGGCTGTGAAACACCTCTCCCAGGTTCGTCGCGGCGATCGCATCCTCTTTTATCACACGGGTAACGAGAAAGCAGTCGTCGGCATTATGCAGGCTGTTTCCGATGCTTACTTGGGCCCGGGAGAATCTAAGCTTTACGTGGTGGATGTCAAGCCAATCGAAAAATTGCCGCGTCCTGTCACCTTAGCCGAAATCAAGGCGCATCCGGAATGCGCCAGTTGGGAGTTGGTACGCCTTCCCCGACTGTCCGTCATGCCGGTGCCTAAGACCATCTGGAATCTAATCCTGAAACTGGCTGACAAACTCGACTAAGTAAATATATCTGACAGCAGCAAGAGCAATCCCCCTTCACGCAGCAGGAACAATTTCGTAATGGCTGCCGCAGAACAACCTACCGGTCTAATGGTAAGGCAACTGACTAAGACTTATTTTATGCCCGCCGGACCGCTTGAGGTCCTAAAAGGCATAGACCTGGATGTTCTGGCCGGTCAAGCGGTAGCTGTCATGGGCCCGAGCGGTTCTGGTAAAAGCACTCTTCTTTATATCCTGGGAACCCTGGACACCCCCACCAGCGGCACAGTCCTGTTGCAAGGCGAGAATCCTTTCCAGCGTAATCCTCGGGAACTGGCACGTTTTCGCAATGAACGGATCGGTTTCGTTTTTCAGGAGCATTATCTCTTGCCGCAATGCACCGTTTTAGAAAATGTCCTAATCCCGAGTCTTGTCAACGACCAGCAACGCATTACAGCGCCCCAACGGGCAAGAGAACTGCTGGATCAAGTAGGACTAAGTCACCGACTGAACCATTCGCCGGCGGAATTATCCGGCGGCGAGCGACAGCGAGTAGCCATCGCCCGCGCGTTGATCAATAATCCCATCCTGATACTTGCCGATGAGCCCACTGGCAACCTCGACCGCCAGTCCGCTCAGACGGTTACCTCCTTGCTTCTGGAACTGGCTCATACCCATCGCGTCATACTGATCGTCGTCACGCATAGTCTGGAAGTTGCCCGCCGATTTCCTCGTCGCTATGAGCTAATAGATGGTCGGCTTGACGCTGCTAGTATTCGCTAAAGGCCTATATCCCATGACCATCGGAACAGGCATGGCGAGGGTTACCCTACGAACGCTCTGGCTGAAGAACATTCGCTTCCACGTCCGCGCTCACCTGGTTGTTTTTCTAGGCTGCATGATCACCTGCGCCACCTTGACCGGTGCTTTGTTGGTTGGCACATCCTTGCAGCTAAGTTTGTCGCGCCTAAACAAAGACCGCCTCGGCTTCATTCAGCATGCTATCGTAAGCACACATTTTTTCGATGCCGACCTAGCCGATCGATTGGCCGAGCATGACCTCCTTCAATCCAGCGGCATCCGTATAGTGCCCATTCTTCAACTGTCCGGGACGGTTCTTGTGCGCAATTCCGAGGGCCGCTTGCTACATTATGCCGGACAGGTACAGGTCTTAGGGGTTCCCGACGGGTTCTGGAGCTTCTTCGGCGACGCAGCGCCCGATTTGAAAGCCGCGCTGGCGGTGAACGACGTGCTAGCAAGACGCCTGGACCTGGGTCCTGGTCAACTTATCGAGGTGCAGTTACAGCGACCTAGTGCAATCCCCGCGGCAACCTTAGCAGGCCGAGTTACGGACGAATCGGGCACTGCTTGGCAATCCTCCATCACTATAGAAAGCCGACCAGTTGCGTTCGTTACCGGTCCGAATCAAGGGGGTCGCTTCTCGCTTTACCCTCAGGCACAGTCGCTCTTGACTGTTTACCTGCCTCTGGCCGATCTACAGCGGCGTCTGCGTGAGCCGCTTAATCAAGATAACCCCGCCAACGTCGTGCTCTTAGGTGGCCGAGACACCAAACGATTACTCCTAATTCCCGAACTTACCCAGGTTCTACGAAAAGCCATCCGACTAAAGGATTTTGGGCTCCGTCTGCGAATCGCGGGTAATCCTCTGAGGTACCTATCTCTGGAGTCGAATCGGCTACTGCTAGATGATAGGTTCGTGGAGGTCGCTACAAAAGTCGCTGACAGGCTTGGATGGCCTACCAAACCGACGCTAACTTATCTAGTCAACCTGGCCTGGTGCCCGGAGACATGGTTCCTGCCCTTGTGCTTGAGTCTGGGAAGTCTTTGTAATAATCACAATGTGATTCAGCTTTACCTGGCCTGGCGCCATTGTTATCATTATGTCCCCTATATGACTGTAACTGTATTAGACCCCAGCGAAGATGAGCCGTGGGGGCCCCTCTTTTCTCTTGATGGTGAGCGCTGGACACGCCCTCTGCAGCCGGGACAAATTCTCCTGACAGAGCCCGCCGCTTCAGACCTTCTGCTGTCGGGCTGGTCGAGTATTAGTTCTAGGACTCGGCCCCTATCAGACACGATCTACGTTCGCTATTTCGTTGAATCGGAAGGCTGGTTGCTAAAAGAACGCGAGGCGGCGTTGCGAGTTGCGGGCGTGCTTGCCTGGAAAGGAGCCAGCGTCGATCCGATTTTGACACCGGAATTTCCTGGCCTGCGTGGAACCAGTCCGGCCGATTGGAAGCCTCCCTTTCCACGGCCGCAGTGGCATCCGGAATGGATTCGCTTTGCCGATGATTATCATTGGCAGAAATATCGGGCTGCGCCACGAGCTTTTATTTCGGCCGAAACTGCGCGACAACTGGGCTGGTTTAGTCGTTACGGCACGTGGACATCAGTGCGTATTGCCCCAACGGAGCGATCTAAACCTGCCCCTGAACTCATCACCAGGCTCGAGCAACGGTTGCTAGAAGAACTTACACCGGAAAGGTTCGGCTTCACCACACTGGCTTTGCAAGCGGAAGCGGCTGCCTCCGTTCGCCGAGGTCCAGCCGGCATGTTTAGCTATATTTTCCTCGCTTTTAGCGGATTTCTTATGGTCTCGGCGCTGTTACTGGTGACGCTATTAGTGCGCTTGCACCTGCAGGAGCGCTCTGCAGAATTCGGTCTATTTGCCGCTTTCGGATACAGTCCGGGCTTGCTACGGCTGATGCTGATCCTGGAATTAGCCCCCGCCATTTTGCTGGGATGTTTGGCGGGTCTCCCGTTGTCCGCTGGTTATGCACTGACCATGCTCCGTTGGATTCGCTGGCGCTGGCCAACGGAGACACTGCCGGAGGCTTTCCATACCGAATTCATCGCCTGGTCGCATCACGGTTACGAGACACTGACACACGCCATATTGCCCGGCCTAGTGCTTAGTGCCCTGGCAGCTCTGATAGCAGCGATGCTGGCTCTCAGGGAACTGAATCGCTGGTCGCCCCGCGTGCTCCTGACCGGTCAATTCGCCGGTGAAGTAGTCGGCTTACGTTCCTTGGCACGAAAGAGCTTAGCGTATCTGATAAGTGGTGCTGGCCTCATAATAGCAGCGGGTTGTGTCGTCGCAGGATTTTTCCGACCCAAGCATGAATCGCCGCTGTGGTTTTTCTCAGGCGGCGGATTACTAGTAGTTGCTGGCCTGGCTAGTCTAAATCGCTGGTTGGGGCATTTAGGGCCCGACCTGACCCAAAAGCCACGTTGGTTCTGGTTAGGTCTTCGTTTTGTATCGCGACAACCACGTAGAAATCTACTAACCGCCGCATTGTTAGCAGTTGCGGTATTTCTCATCAGTGCCGTCCAGGTTTTTTATAAGACCCTGCCGAATGACCCCTATTTAGTGCTGTCGGGCACCGGTGGTTTCCCATTGCTAGCAGAAAGCGACATTGCTCTACCATTTATACCTCAGAACGAAACGGACTGGCAGGCCTTACTCCCGGACTGGTCATCGCAAGAACTCCGCAAATTTCTGCAAGACCTCGCCTCATGGCGTGTACGAATTTACGGTTTTCGAGTGCGTCCCGGTGAAGATATCAGCTGCCTTAATCTCTATCAGCCACACCATCCTCGTATTCTTGCTGTGCCAGACTCCATCATCCGACGCGGTGGATTCGAGATAGGCGATTTGTTTCGACCTAATTCGGTGGAAAAAGTACAACCGTGGATGGCTCTATATAGAGAAGAGACCTTTATCCCAGCATTGGTAGATGCGCAAACAGGGGAATGGGTGCTTCATGTTAGGATCGGGGAAACGCTGGAATATTCCGTCGGCACTACCAGGCCTGTGCAATTTCGCATAGTGGGCCAACTGCGCGACAGTATATTTCAAGGTGCCCTGCTGATAGCGGAAAAGCATTTTGACCGCCTGTTTCCCGGCCAATACGGTTATAGTTTCTTTCTGATCGAGGTTGACCGTAATGTTCCCCTGCAGGTCGTGCGTGCGCGTTTAGAATCGGCTCTGGGTGAACGATTCGGTTTCAGTGTCCGACCCACTCTGGAAGTGCTTGCGGAATTTCAAGGCATTGAAAACCTGTATTTGGTCACCTTCCAACTGCTGGGTGGAGTTGGGCTTATGTTAGGAGCATGTGGGCTGGGGGTGGTGCTCTTACGCAATGTCTGGGAAAGGCGCGGAGAATTAGCCTTGCTTCAGGCACTCGGTTATTCCCGGCAGGTTTTGGCAGGGCTATTGCTGGTGGAAAACGGAGCGATGACGTTGCTGGGCGTGGCCATCGGTCTAGGATCGGCATTGGTCAGCTTGATGCCTCATCTGTCGGAGCAGGCGAACATAAGCGCGTCGGTAGTGCGGCTAACAATCATGATGCTATCGGTATTGATAACCGGCTTCCTCGCTGGGGCACTGGCCATTCGTCGTGCAGTGCGATTGCCGGTGCTAGTGATCCTGCGGCGTGAGTGAGCGCTGGTTCAAGCGGCTCGTGCAGAGCGGGGGGCGTCGGCTAAAGGTTCCCAGCGAAGCGACCAGCAGATGACGCCGACGCTGATGGCGGAGATAATGACGGACAGGCCGAGAGGTAAGCCCACCGCCCACAGCGCCAGCCATTTACCCAACCAGGGCATGATCAATCCCCGCAGACCGTTCAGGATAAAGTGGATGCCGTTATAGGTTGGAATGTCGTCAGGAGCTGGGGCAAACTGGACCGAGGCCAGAGCCCAGGTTACCTGTCCACCACCTTCGGATACACCGCGCAGGATGCTCCCCAGATAGAGCCAGAGCGGCATCAGGCCAAGAATCCCGCCGAAATAACAGGCCAGGTATGCGGTCATGACGATGGCGATGAGCAGCCGGGTGCGGACAATGCCGATACGGTCGAGTATCCAGCCCCAAATGGGTGAAGTCAGGGCAAGCACGAGCTGCGGAACGACGGTCATCCACAGGGTAATGGCACCCGTGTCCCATCCTAGCCGGTCATGGGCCAAGACGATGCTGATCCCCCAGCTTATGAAGAACGCCGAACCGGAGAGGAAGAATGCCAGCTCAAAGTAGCGGAACCGCCGATCCTGAGCCATGACCTTGCGGGCGCGATTCCATCCGGCCCGCAATGAAGCTGGGTGAGATCGAGGGGAGCGGTAGCGCAGTCGCAATTGTGAGTAGAAGACGCAGCCGACCAGACCACATAGCCCCGCCAGCGGATAGAGCCATTGAAAGCTGCGTGGGTCGTAGTCGGAAAGCTGTCCGGCCACCAGTGCGGCGACAACCATACCGAGATAGTTCCAGAAGATGAGCACGCCCAACACCCGGCCAAACAAACTGCGGGGATACGTGCAGTGGTAGGTACTGGATTGGCCCATACGCATGCCGGAATGGAACAGCTGGGCAACGGCGATGATGGCAGTAAAGACGGCACCGTTTTCGACCCAGTACAGGGCGAACAATGGGAAATTGGCCAGCAGGGCGGTTTGCAATACCAGCTGGTGCATCCCGACACGCCGACCCCATGCCGCCCAGAGTGGGCCCAAAAAGGCACCGCACGGAAAAGCGCACGTGATCACCGTCACGTAAGCCATGCGAGTAGCTAGGTCCGTGTCGAAACAAGTGGCAGCGATCGCCGGCGCCGCGAACAGAATCATGCCCATGAAAAAGCCGTTGAAGAGCGAAAACAGGCTCTCCATGAGCAGGTTATGTCGCAATACCTGTTCGGGAAATCCGAGTGCTAGGCTTTCGTTCCTCGTCGCAGCGTGTGTGATGGTGCTCATGGCTTCGGAAGAATCTTCGAGGGAGGACGTTCGTCGGCAGGCATCCGCTTTACTATACCATCGGTAAGGCAAATTGTCCCGACGATATGGATAAGCCAGTTGGCAAGTATTAGAAAGATTGTAACGGAGATGCGGGAAATGCTGATGAAGCTGACGAGTCCAGCTTTCGCGAACGGAGCAGCGATTCCGAAAGATTACACGGCGGATGGTCGCGACCTGTCGCCGCCGTTGCACTGGTCGGACGCGCCGACTGTGACCAAGTCGTTCGCGCTGGTTTGCGAAGACCCCGATGCCCCGCGGGGTTTGTGGGTACACTGGGTGATTTTCAATATTCCGGCTAGCACGCAATCGTTGCCTCCGGGAGTGCCGCCGCACGATACTCTGCCAGACGGTTCCCGGCAGGGACGGAACGATTTCGGGCGGATAGGATACGGGGGCCCATCTCCGCCACGCGGCAAGCCCCACCGTTACTTTTTCCGCATTTACGCACTGGATAGCACCCTGGGCCTACCGCCTGGTGCCTCTCGTGACATGCTGCTGAAGGCGATGCAAGGGCACATTCTCGACCAGGCGGAACTGATGGGCACCTACGGCCGACCGTAGGGGAAGAAAAGCGATGCACGGATTGCTGGAACAGATACGCACCAGCATGGGACTATCGTTGGCCAGCCTGGCCTTTTCGTCTCTGGTTGGTTTGCTTCTGGGTGCCGGCTCGTTCACGGCCTATTTCGCTGAAGCCACCTCGTACCTGAGTGATGACCCCAAGACCTGTGTCCATTGCCACATTATGCGCGACCATTACGACGCCTGGCAGAAGTCTGGGCATCGCACCGTGGCGCTGTGCAATGACTGTCATTTGCCTCACGACATTGCGGGCAAATGGCAGGCAAAAATTCGCAACGGCTTTTTCCATTCGACCGCGTTCACGCTGCAAAACTTTCACGAGCCAATCCAAATTCATTCCTGGAATGAACGGATCGTGCAGGCCAATTGCGTGGACTGTCATCGCGAGTTCGTGAGTCAGGTGGTCGCAACCGGACAGGTCAACTGTGTGCACTGTCATGCGGGCGTCGGGCACGGCCCACGCAGATAAGTGTGCCTGCGTTGCAGACCCCGAAGCCAAAACGCAACATCTCAACAACTGCTTTTGAAGCCACAAAGCGCACTCACAGGAGCTGGAAACATGTCCGAACCGACGCAGCAACCGAAGCGAATCAGGAAATGGCTGGGGTACGGGCTGGTGGTCGTTGTCACGGCGTGCGCCACTTTCGCCGTCCTGTGGCTTTACCAGAATATTGCCGAACGCAAGCGCGAGGCCCGTGAGATTGTTTTCCGGGTGGTGGAGATTACCGAAGACACGATTGACCCGTCGGTCTGGGGCAGGAATTTTCCGCGACAGTACGATACGTACCGCCGAACGGTGGATACCGAGCGAACCAAACACGGTGGCTCGGAGGCGTTTCAGAAGCTGGAGAAGGACCCGCGGCTGAAAGTACTGTTTCTGGGTTACCCATTCGGTGTGGATTATCGTGAGGAACGTGGCCACGCTTTCAGGCTCAGCGATCAGGACATGTCGGAACGCGTCAAAAAATTTCCGCAGCCGGGAGCCTGTTTGCATTGTCATTCGGCCAGTCTGGGGGCATTCCGACAGGTCGGCATCCAGGCAGGAGTGCCAGCCGATGAAGCGCATCGCTGGCAAGCGATCATGAAGGGTTTTGAGGAAGTTTGTGCCATGCCCTACCAAGAGGCACGCAAGCTGGTCGAGCACCCGGTAAGCTGTGTGGATTGCCATGACCCGCGAACGATGACGTTACGAGTAACGCGGCCCGCCTTCCTCAACGCCATCCGAGTCTTGGCAAGTTCGGATGATCCGTTGCCCCACTTACCCAGCATCGAAAGGTGGCGTCGCGGTGACCGCCGCAAGGAATACGACCCAAACACAGAAGCCAGCCGACAGGAGATGCGAACTTTTGTTTGTGCCCAGTGTCATGTCGAATACTATTTCGCCCCGCCGCGAAAACTGCTGACTTACCCGTGGCAGCGTGGGCTGAAGGTGGAGCAAATCGAGGCTTATTACGACAGCATTTCTTGGAAGGACTGGGCGCATCCCCAGACGCAGGCAGAGCTTTTGAAGGCGCAGCACCCGGAATTCGAACTGTGGTCACAGGGCACCCATGCCCGAGCCGGTGTCGCTTGTGCCGATTGCCACATGCCGTATCGCCGCGAAGGTGCTGTCAAAATCAGCGATCACCACGTGCGCAGCCCGCTTTTGAACATAGCCCGCGCCTGCCAAGTGTGCCATCCGGTGCCGGAAAGCGAATTGCTGGCCCGAGCCACGCAGATTCAGGACCGCACGGCCAGTTTGATCGATCGGGCCGAGAATGCGGTAATGGAACTGATCGAAACATTACGTCGGGCCCGCGAGAGCGGAACCCCAGACGAAGCCCTGACCGAAGCTCGTCGCCAACATCGCCAGGCGCAATGGCGATTGGATTTCGTGATGGCCGAGAATTCGACAGGGTTTCACGCACCGCAGGAATCGGCGCGCATTTTAGCGGAAGCCATTGACCTGGCTCGCCAGGGCCAGATTCTCGCTATTCAAGCGCAACGCCGAAAACCCTTGAGTGACGGCCAGGCCGAGACCGGAAAATAATAGTTCTGGCCCAAGGGGTTTAAGGCAGCCCAGAATGGTTGAAGAGGCCAGCCCTTTCGGAGACGCCGCAGCGGTGATGGGAAGCAGTAACGAGCCGGTTGGTCAAACAGCGCGTCTCAGTTCCAGCAGTCGCTTATGGGCTGACTTTGGCTTCTTCCACTTTCAAGCCGAGACTGGTGGCGCGTTCGCGTTCCGCAAGGAATTGCCAGGGGGTGGCCGGGTGTTCTTTCAGCACGCGTTCCAGCACCTTGTCGCGTTCGCGTGCCAGTTCTCGAGTTTCTTTTTGCTGCATCTTATCGGAAGGGACGATTTTCCAGCCGTTGTTCTTTTCGGGGTTCTGGAGGGTCGGGTCTTTGCGGAGCTTGTTGCCAAGCACGAAGTTGTACTCGCGGTACAATGCCAGCCGACCCAGGTACTGAGCATAAACGAGGTCGAAATTGGCCCGCCAGCGTGGTGTTTCCTTTTCGTAAAACTCTGAGCGTGCCTTGTCGAGCTTTTCCTTGAACTCAAACAGCTCCTGATCGGCAATGGCCAAGTTCTCCTGTTCGCGCATGATTTCCTTGCGGAAGACCTCGACATTGGGGTTGGCGAGGAAGCTCATACGGAGGTTGCGTTCGTGCTTATCGAGCAATTCCAGGGCATCAAAAACCACCCGGCGCAACGGTTTTTCCGCCAGCATGGTTTTAAGGGTCGGCAAGTCGGGATAGTCGGGCTTGTATTTTTCGAGGTCTTTCGCCCAGAACGGAGGCAACATGGCGGCGCGCAGAGGCTTCCCCTTTGCCAGGCGGGCCCCGACTTCCTGGAGAATCATGTCCACGAAGGCCGCTTCCATGGGCTTATCCGGTAACGGAGCGAGTTTGAGTGTGACCGCTGCCGGGAAAGGATCGTTCGGTGCTGGCGATGGCCCGCCGCCCAGCTTCCCGAAAAGTTTTGGTTCCTGCTTCAATTCACCGAGGCTCTTCAGATAAGCTTCCACGTCGCGGTTGACCCGTGAAGCCACCCGCAGCAGCGGCAAATCCCATTCGGGGAACGGCCCTGCTTTCTCGATGGCCTGGCGGTTACGCCGACCTTGCTGGTCAGGTCCGGTGTACGTGGACTCGTTCAGCATGTGGAAAAACACGCTCCCCACCAGTCCGTAGCCGCCGAAACTGTACGAGAACTGATTTGCCGAGCAACTCAGCCAAACCAACACGCCTTCCGGTGGCTGAGCGATCGCCTTCTCGGCCACGGGGTCGAGCGGCATTTCCTTGCCACGCAATACTCCTTCCTGCGGATCCAAGTGAGCCACGTCCAATATCAGCATCCTGTGCCGGGCTTTGCACTGCCCCAATTGCTGATAAACCCACTCGAGGGACACAAGCTTTTCCGGCGGGCTATCCGGCTTGGCGTCCACGGGTGCTAGATAAACTTTCCCATCCACGACGAGCACATGGCCAACATAGGCGATAAGGATGCTATCCTGCGGCCGTGATTCCTCGAGGAAGAGTTGAAGTGTCTCCTCGATGCTGGCCTTGAGCGGCAAATTGGGGTTCTTCTCGGCGACATCGCTCAATTCCCCGATGCATTCTTCGCGGAAACCCATGTTGATCAGGCGCCGGCGAAACGTGCGGAAACCGAGCGGGTCATATTCGGCCCGATCCCCTTTTTCATTGTCCTTCTGCAGCAGGGCACCGGAGTTGACGGGATTGAGGTAGAAGTAGTTCTGAATGCCGATGAGCAACGCGCGGCCATCGAAGTCGCGTTTGCCTGGTTTACGTGGCTTGCTGGCCGGTGGCAGAACTGGCTTGCCGCCGTGGATTTCTCCACCGGAACTGCTTCCCGTACTCGAATCACCGGCATCCTTGTCGCCCTGGCCGCCCGCTAGTCTCTGGTTATCATCGTCAGTTGATGAACGCGAGGCCACGGCTTGTTCGACTTTCTTCCACCAGGACGATACCCACGGCTCGATGTTGGGCCAGCACGCCAACAGCGCCAGCGCGACCGACAACAGCACCATCGCGACCACGCCAGTTCGGATCCAGAAAAGCCGGCGACGCCGCAGCAGGATTTCTTCATACGGGGAAAGTGGCGGAGCGGCGCCCTGTCGTACCGGGCTGGCCGGCCCGATCGCCCAGGGATTCCCCGGAGCTGAGCCTTGACCCGGAGGCACAGGAGACGGAGTTCGTCCTATTCCATCGCCCCCTGGTGTAACACCTGGAAGACCCGGGCTGGCGGCTACCGGTGCCGTGGCTCCTACGGCAGCGATGCCAGGTGGGACGAGACTCGGCGGAGATTGGGAGACTACCGGGCCGGGGATCACTCCGGCTCCTGCTGCTGGCTGTATCCCGCCCGGCGAACCGGTCACACCTGCGGCGCTTCCGCTGCTCGAAGAAACCGACGGCGTTCCCGCGCTGGCCCCAACACCACTGGCAGGCGGCGCTGCTCCAACCATTGCTGTGGAAGCTCTCGTTGCCTGGCCATTTGCTCCGACTTCGCGGAACACCTGGCGACAAGTCTTGCATCGCAACAGCAAGCCCCGCCACTCCTCGGGAAAGAACAATAAAGTACGGCAATACGGACAGGTCGCCTGGCACAGACCCATGTACTTTCCTCCATATCACTCTCCATAGTCTATGACGAACGCTAACATCGGTCAGTTCCTCTCAATTCTTCGCACCGTAACAGCACGCGTGCCAGAACACCCGCTCACGAATGCTACGGAATCCACAGAGGCGGCCGTGGCAAAGATGATTGATGGCGTTGCAGGTCGCCGGTCATACAATCACCGAGAACAATGAGACAGATTTCAATTATTGGCGATGCCTAATGGCGAGGAAAACTCGCGGTAATTTTAGCCCCACGCAGACTGAGAGAGCGGCGGACGGAAGGCCGCCGTGCTAACAGGAGGATGAATCCGTGCGCACCAGCCTGAATTTATTGCTGTGGACAACACACGTAACCGAGCAACACTATCCCATCCTGGAAAAACTGAAAGTGGCAGGCTATGACGGCGTGGAAATCCCGATTTTTGAGGGAGACGAAGCCCACTATCGTCGTCTCGGCCAGGAATTGCAACGTGTGGGCCTGCGCTGCACGGCGGTAACGGTGGTGGGCCCGGAAGCCAGTCCGATCAGTGCCGACGCCTCTGTACGCAAAGCGGCGGTAGATCGGCTACGTTGGGCCATCGGCATGGCCAGGGCCTGTGGGGCAGAGATTCTGTGTGGCCCGTTTCATTCACCGCTGGGCGTTTTTACCGGCACCGGGCCGACCGAAGATGAAAAGCAACGCGCGGCCGACGTTCTTCGCCAGGTAGCGGAGGAAGCTCAACACGCCGGTATTCGCCTGGCTATCGAATACTTGAATCGCTTCGAATGCTACTTCCTGACAACGGCGGCGGATGCGCGACAACTGGTACAGCGCGTCAACCATCCGGCCTTTCGCATGATGTACGACACCTTCCACGCCAACATCGAGGAAAAAAACATCTCGCAAACCATCCGCTCCATTGCTGACGTGCTCATCCATGTGCACATCAGCGAGAACGACCGCGGCGTACCGGGCAGCGGCCACGTGCATTGGGAAGAGACTTTCCGCACCCTGCGACAAATCGGCTACGATGGCTGGCTGACTATCGAAGCCTTCGGACGGGCGTTACCCGCCCTGGCCGCCGCGACAAAAATCTGGCGGGATTTGTTCAGTTCCCCGGAAGAGGTGTATACGCAGGGACTGGCCTTTATCAAGAGCATGTGGGCCAAGTACGCCAGCCAGTAGGCATTCGCCAGCGCAGGATCCAAACTCGCTTTGGCAAACGCGATAGGTGGGCAGCCCGCCTGGACGTGTGGAGCTTTTGACAGCTGGGAAAACCGCTGCCGTCCCAACGAAGCCGTAGCCCGAAACTGCCGATGTTATTGAGAAAACTCCGGCCAGGCTAAGGCAGCGTCCGCTAATTCCAGAGCGGGCTTGCCATGTTGGCTCTCGGGCGCTAAGCTAGCCGGGAGCCCGAACGTTGCTGGACATTCCTGCCGTTTGCGTGCGAATGGTGCAACACCAGGTGGCTAAGTTGTTCGAGTTGTACGGTCAAGTCCACGGAGACCAAACTGACGCGAAGCGGCACACGCAGCATCACCGGAGCGAAATTCAGGATGCCGCGAATTCCGGCCGCTACCAATTCAGCCGCCACCCTTTGGGCGGCCTCCGCTGGAACCGAAATGATGCCGAGTTGCGCCCCGGTTTGTCGCACAACTTCTGCCAATCTCTCCATCGGTAAGACCGGCAGGTTTTCCACCACTTGCCCCACCTTGGCCGGATCGGCATCGAAAATGGCGACGAATTGAAATCCCTGTTGTCGAAACCCCGCATAACGAAGCAGGGCACGGGCCAGGTTGCCAACACCGACAAGCACCACCGACCAGGATCGATCTAGTCCCAGGACACCACGAATGGCACTGGCCAGCTCGTCAGGACGGTAGCCAATGCCGGGGTGCCCGAAGCTGCCGATGGCCGCCAGGTCCTTTCGCACTTGAGCGGCGGTTACACCCAGCGCCTCGGCCAGTTCATGACTGCTCACCCACTCGGCTTGGGCTTTGTCCAGGCCTTGCAAATGCCTCAAATACCAGCTCAACCGCAGCACCGTGGCGCGCGGTAATCGGCTGGCAACCCCCTCTAGAGCTTCTTTTCGTCCAGGAGACTTCCGTCCAGGCATGCGCGAAAATCGTCCATTGCTTCCAGGCTTATACCCGCCAAATTCTTTCCTATGCAACCGACACTTTTCCCGACAAGGTAGCTCTGCGGCCTAAAAGACGTCCCAGGTTTCATCTATCGCTCCAGAATTCCAGGCAACTGCAGTTCCATACCAGAGACGCGAACGAGGACGACTGGCCAAGCTTCGACCCGCGTAAGAATTTGCGGGCCCTGGGCGGTTATGGTCACCGTATCGCCAGTTAGAGCCGGGCCGACTCCCGGCGACCAGACCAGCGTCCAACCCACTTGCATTACTGCTTCACTATCCGGATAGACTGCGGTCTCTGCGGGTTCGCGTCCGGTTATGTATCCGATTGGCGCAGCATGCCATTCGTGCTCTGCTCCGACCAGCGTGTAGATTCGCCGCGCTGCCTGGAAAACCTCACGCACGATAGCGTCTGGCCAGGAGGCGGCCGTCAGTGCTGCCAGGATTTTGCATGCGTTCTGATGCGCCTGCCGCAAAGCCGATTCCGCAGCTCCAAAGCTGACGGTGCGACTCGCGGTTATATGCAGCCCGTACTTCTTCGCGGTGGCACTGACCACGCACCAGCGCTCTATGGGCACTGCCGTGAACCCATGCCGGCGATACTGCAACGATCGGCCATCCGCACTTACGGATATCTGCACGGGCCAGGCACCACGCCGCAATAACCGATGGGCTATCTGACCGGCCAATTCCCGTTCCGTCTCGCGTGGCTGGAAGTTGCGGCAAGCGGCTTCGACAGCGTGCACTACCACTTCCGCCAATTGTCGGCAGCAGGCTTGTTCATACGGTGTGAGGCAACGCCGCCGTTCTGCCAACCAATCCGCGGCGCTGGGCAACTCTCCCCAGGGCCGATCACACCCCAATCGTTTCGCCTGCGCCAGCGACCGCAACAGGTAATCCCGCCGCCAGTCCCATTGCCACTCCTTCAGCAGGAACCCCATGCCATCCAGTTCTTCGTCGAATAACCTTTGCGACTCCGCATTGCTGGCCAGCAGCCAGCGCTGCGATGCCGTAACGAACACCGCCGGCAGTTCGCTCTCCGAACATAGCCCACGCGCAGTAGCCCCACTGGTGAACCACGCTACGTTGGCTGGCTCCAGTAATAGCAACGCTTCCCAGCCCTGTTCTTCCAGGAATTTGGCCACGCGCTCGTGCTTGGCGTCAATATCCGCTCGCCGATCCGGGTTCACGCTTCGGCCCGATTCTGTCAACGGATGATGCGTTTGCGACTCCACAACCGCGGCTGTGTCCAAGGCACTACTCCTAAAGTCACTCTACGCATCTGACCGGCGCTGCTGCGGCCCATGGCTCGCATTGCCCCGCATTGCCGTCGTTAAACCATTAGCATAACAAGCGTCCGCTGGAATGACTACGGCAGCCTGATTGACTGTTCGCCATGCGGTGGCCACCCCGACTTCCGTCTCGCTCCGCTTTTCGGCAAACCTGCCCGATCGCGGCGATTATGGTTCCCTCTGCTGCCGTTCCGCAGCTTGCCATTGCTCCCACTGCACTGCCGAACTGTAACGCTCCAGCGTTGTGTCCAGTTCTTCCTTGGCGCCCCGTACTAACTCCGCCGGATATTCGCCGGAATAGGAATACTCAGGTGTCGCCCTGGGCATCGCGTGCTCCGAACTGCTCAACTCCACCGCGTCACTATCAGCATCTCGTGTCTCGACCGCTCTGGGCGGGCGGTGTATATGCCAGTTCGCTTCCCGGCTGGCCTCCAGCGGCGACGGACGCCAAACGGGCGGCCAGAGTGGCGGCCAAATCGGCGGCCACAACGGCGGCAGATACTTCTCCCATAACGTCTCGCCTTCGCTCCGCTTCACCTCCATCGTGCACCCCTCCCGGCCAGGGAGGCTTCATCTGCAGTTCGTCACAGCTCCTGCCCTGGTGAGTATAACTCGCAAACCGCCTCCGAGCAAATCGTTTTTTCCGAATTTGCCGAATAAGCCGATTCCGCTGCACAGTTGGCTTTTGCCACCTGACTCGTCAAGCTATAATAAAATGCGTCGCCCTGGCAAAAATCAGGAGTACACGCATGCGCCGAATGCTTATGCTTAGTTTGACGGCGGCCTTAATATTTGCCGCCGGCTGGATCGCTGCTCACTGGACGCCCGCTGATTTACTTGGTTTTCAGCTCCGTCAACCCAAGGATGCGCGTTTTTCCCACGGCTTAGTTCTCAAAGTACGCAACGAAAAAGAAGCGGATTTCGGCCCAAACACGAAACGCTACGCTCTCGAAGTTTATCACGATGAGAACACCAATTGCTATATTTACATCAGCGAGACCGGCAGTATTGCTGTCGTTCCTGCCTCTGCACGATGAAACGCTAACCCTTCTTCTCGCATAATTGCAGTCGCGGCAATATATCTCGCCGGCAGTCGAGCTGCTTAGCCGCCTCCTTAGCCACGATGAACTTATATTCTTGCAATAACCGTTCCAGCTTACTCGGCATCGCGGCAATTCCCGTATATGTACGCCAGCAATCTAGCCAACTCAGCGGTAACCTCGGCTGCTCGGTATCGAATTCCCACGGATGAAAGTAAAGTGTCACATAGCCACCTTGGTTCAATAGCTGGTGGATTCCTGCTCGGCAAATAGTTTCGGGCCAGAAACGGAAGTGTCCACCTCCTCCCACCGCTAACCGCATGGGACCAACTTGCCAGGTCGCTGGAGGCAATTCCAGCAGTTCTGATTCCTTATAACTCATAACAAACGGGGTACGCGGTGCCTTACGGACTCCATATCGGTCGTGCAGCACTGGATAGATTGACGAGTCATACGAAAAGCCTAATTGCGCCAGCAGCGATACTGCCCATCCCGTCTGTCGCACAATGCTGAAACTAGGCGCCCGAAATCCCCAGACCTGTTCCCCTAAGATGTCCTCTAATACCGCTTTATTTTGTTCGATGTCTTGATACGCTTCTTCAGGCTCCATACTCCATAGCGAGCGATGGGCCCAACCATGGCAGGCAATTTCATGCCCGTCTCGCTTCAAGGCCCTTACCAGATACGGGAAACGCCTGGCCAGTTCGCCAACCCAGAAAAAAGTTGCACGCACCCCGTACCGGCTCAGCATCCTTCGCAGCCATTGAACCTGATGAGCTAGCCGCCTTGTTAGCTCTGTGTAGTCGGACGGACTAAGTCGGCAACCCCTGGCGACGTAAATATGGTAAGTCGCTTCTATATCAAAACTAAGAATCACACGTCCAGTTGCCACTGCATTTTCCCTGTTTAAGGTGATCATACCGGCAAGCCTCGCACCAGATGCGGTCCCAGCCACGTGGTTAAAGACAGAGGCAATCGCTTCCACCATTGCCTCCAGTTCTGAAAACGCGGATGCTCCTTAGTCCAGTCACTAGGATTTCTGCGTCGGGGATAATAATACCACACCAGTGGCTCGGCTCGTGCACCCCACTGTTTTTTGAAACGATAGGAACCACTTTCGGGCGTGCACCGTCCCAAATCGCACACGCGGCTACCACGCTGAATGCAGCGCACGAGCATTGCCCAATACAACAGCATATTCGCGCAACTATCCCGCTCTTCAGGAAGGCTCGCTGCCAGCGGAATTTCGGTAATCCCGTTGCCGTGCAGCAATACTCCTCCGGCCAAGATTCGCTCTTTCTTTCGTACTACAACCACCTCCATTCGCTCGCTGAAATATCGCCACATGCCCTTTAAAAAGCTTAGTGGATAAACTGGTGTGCCTAAATGACGCATGTTCTCTGCGTATACCTTGTAGAAGTCACGAATGCACTCCCGCCCTCCAAGTGCTACATTCAATTGCGCCTTGATAGATTTCCGCACTTGGTTTCTAACCTTACAACCTAGCTGTCGCCACAGGGATTCCTCGGAGTTCGGCAACTCCCGAACCATAAGTACCTTATGGCCGATTCGCTTTCGGAAATAACCGTCTTCAGGTACGGCGCTGTCTCGCACTTCTAGGTAGTCAGCACCTAATTTTTCGGCCAATTGAACCGCCGCTGTTAATATCCAGGGAGTGAAACGACTGTCATCTGTATAAACACCGCCCCAGTTGACGTATGGGACACTTATCAGGAATTTAGCACAAATACCTCGCACGAACATCAGTGGCAGTACGGCAACGATGTCTTGATCGTGCCACCCGGTAAGATAATACGCCTGATGACCAAGCGAATCCGACAGGATCTCACACCAATATAACGACTGCGTGACCCGCCCGTTGGGCTCACTCTGTCTTTTCTTTTCCAGCCACAGTAAAGGTTCGCAGCTCGCAATGTTACGGAATGTACGCAAGTACCGCATATGTGATTGCTCCCAGGCCTAATGTGATAATGCCCTCCGACCGAGTAGACGGTCATAATCCTCTGCCAGCACTTGCATCCTCCTTTCAAAACTAAACTCCCGTTCAACTCTCCTCCTAGCTGCATCAATCAAATTGTGCTTATTTATTCGACCTTCTAGAATGTCCCGTACTACCTTCACTATTTTTTCAACATCGCCAGGCTCTACTAATAGGCCATCTTCGCCGTCGCGAATCATACATGAAACACCACCGACCTTCGTCGCCACAATTGGCACTTCCATCGCCATCGCTTCGAGAATACTGTTTGGCATCCCCTCGCGCAGGCTGGTGCAAACATAGACATCCATACATTCCAGCCATGGCCGGACATCCCGCTGATACCCAGCAAAATGGACTCTGCTTGCAATGCCTAGGTTCCTGGCTTCATTTTCCAGGTATTCTTTCATTGGCCCATCCCCGACTAGAAGACAATAAACCGGATAACCTTGCCGCCAGAGCGTCGCTACAACCCACAGCAAACTGCTGAAGTTTTTCTCTATCACTAATCTGCCCACGGAGCCAAGCCAGATCCCGTCTGCCAACCCCAAACGTCTTCTTGCTTCTATGCAATTCCGCTCACGCTTATATTCAGCCAACTCGATTCCGTTGGGCAAGTACCGCAGGTGATTCTCAGGAAGTCGGTAGCGCAGTGCCTGGTTATGCAACTCTGGCGACACATAATATATTCGGTCGTAGCAGCGCAGACACCACCTTTCGATCAAGTAGTACATTTTCAGTTTATAATCGTAATCCACCCACCCGTGCAATGTACTAACTCTAAACACCTTACGGCACTGAGGTAACAATGATCCCAAGATGTTGCTCTTATAGTCATGTCCATGATAGATGTGTGGACCGATTTTATCTATAGCGCGACCCGCTCGTGACAGCACACCCAGGTCACATGTTCCCTTATCCGGAATCACCACGATCTTCACATCATGCTGCTGAGCTTCCATGATACGTTTCTGCGCACTCTTATCATCGGGACTACAGAGATAAATACACACCATATCATAGCCATATTGTTTGAGGTATTTCGGCGAGCGGAATAGAGTCTTTTCCGGCCCACCACCTGTTCCACGCAGGACTCGCACATCTAACACTACAGGCATAGTCGAGCACTCTCGGTGTCATTAGCAGGTACCAGTCCAGCTTCTTGTAGCCAGCTCAGAAATTGCTGAGCCTTCGCTTTCCAACTCTCCGATCTTAGCAAGTGCATTCTTTCCTCAATTTGGTTAACTGATAACCGCTCCCTCACCGCTGAACTGATACCTGCAACAAAAGCTTCTCTGGTGTCGCACAATGTCGCGAAATCACGCCACCTTTCTAGTGCCGGCAGTCTCCTGGCCACAATCGGTTTTCCGGTGGCCAGATACTCTAACAGTTTCAATGGCTGCATGGCGCGGGTCACTTCATTTTCCGCATATGGCATGAGGAGCACGTCGCTTTGTCTTGCAACCGCCGGCAACCAGATTACTGGCACAGCCCCAAGAAAGCTGATATTACTATACTGGTTTACAGCCGGTGGCTTGCAACGAGTCGGCCCGATCAATACAAAATGAATGTCTGGCAATTGAGAAGCTGCATAGAAAAGCCAGGACCAGTCAATTCGCTCATCCAGCAGACCCCACCACACCGCGGCCGGTTTCTTGAGATTTAAGGGGCAGTTTTCCAGCTGTCCTGGATTATTGTCCAACCATGTTTCAAGGTCTATACCATGGGTAAGTAACTTACATGCCTTACCATGCTTCGTAACATGCTCCTGTAGCCTGGTACTTGCGGCAATGGTTAACCGCGCTTGGGCAATTGTAGCACACTCGCACACCCGAAGCGTCTCACCATCCAGGCCTGGCCAGTCCGAAAACTTATCTACACAATAATAAACCCAGGCATACACAGGGACAGTGTTTAGCCATTCCCTCGGTAGCGGCAAAGCCGTTACGCCGATAAGAGCCTTCCGATAGCGAATCGAATATTTGCGAACGAGAAAGGCTATGGAACTCGCATTTATCCGTTGAATCGCCTTTGAACGCCAGTCGGGAAACAAAACCGGATTGAGAACATGCAATTGAAGCTTTGAATCACTTTTCCAGCCGCATAACCGAAACCACTGCCGGATTTTCTCCAGGCCACGCGTCACCGTATAGAGGTCCAACTTCGGACGGCGCATGCCGATGGTGTTGACCCAGAGCACGCAATGACGGCGCGCCAGCTCCCTGGCCAGATATTGTGCGCTGGAAGGATGCCGTCCCCAATCATCGGCAAAAAACAGGAATCCCACCATGACAGTTGCTTGCTCCTTCAATGCCTAACATTTTCTCGTAGAGATGGGCATATCTCTCCGTAGTCCGACACCAATTATATAATTCAATGCATTTCTTTCTCCCTGCTGCACCCATTTTCTTTCTTAGTTCCGGTTCCCTAGCCAGGTTTATCAGGTGCTTGGCTAACATCATATCATCTCCTATCGCTGTTGTAAAACCATTGATCCCATCCTGCACCATTTCTGGTACCGCTCCACAGCCAGTCGCTACCACTGGTAAACTGCAACTCATGGCTTCCAGAACACTCAAGGGCATTCCTTCACTAATACTGGTCAGCAAAAAACAATCGGCCGCGCGATAATAATCCCGCGTTTGAGGCTGTTCTCCGCACAAAAGTATTACAGAACTGAGTCCCCGTTCTTCCCTCCATCGCTTAATGCGGCTACATTCCGGGCCGTCTCCGACGATCAGTAGGCGTGAATTCGGAAATTGCTTGTACGCACGCTCAAACGCTCGCACCGCGGTAGCATGATCCTTAACTGGGTCTAAGCGGGCAACCATTACTATGACGAACCAATCTGGTCTTAATCCTAGTTTAACACGAATAGCCTCCTTCTCTGCCTGACTTGCCGGCCTAAAATAATTCACGTTGACTCCGTTGGTAACTATGGTAATGCGATGTCGCGGCATCCCTTCATAACGAACTAATGCCTCCCGGACGCTCTCACTTACCGCAGTGACGCGGTCCTCTGCAGAAAGCAACCACCTATTTGCAGCGATACGTCGCATACGTCGGCAATCGTTCGCGAATCTTCCGTGCTCGCTAAAAAGGATGGGCACCTTGGGCCCATACATTCTGGCGAGGAGGGCATAAGCAAATGGCGAATATTGATGTGCATGTATCAACACGCATTTTTCGCTTCGCACCAGTCGGGCCAAGTTTAGAGCCAGCGATAAGTCTATCCCAGCACGACGTTGAAACCACATGGTTCTAAGTCCGGCTGACATCAGTTTTTTCTGCAGCGGGCCCGTCCCATCCAGAGCTGCCACGAGAAACTGAAAACGATCGCTCAAATCCGTCGCCAACTGGCTCGCACAGATTTCCGCTCCCCCAGGCTGGAAACTATGTATCAGTACCAGAATTCTTTTGTGCTTCATTAGACCGAGCGATCCCAAGGTTATCCACCAGTCTGCACGACAGCGGCTTTGCGCTTAGGTTTAGTACATCGCAGTCGGTGATGCCTTGGCCAAACTGATACTCCGCATCATATCCGGCCAGTTCTGCTTACCATCACGGTGTTAAGTCTCATGATTTTCCGTGCATCTGTGCACATCGTCATCCCGGCCAGTCAGGATTCTCCCGGATGCACTCGTCTTTTTCCTTGTATCCAATGATCGTACCAATGAAAGAGGCAGTATAGATTCCATAGCAGTTGGGCATACTCAGTATGACCGGCCATAAACCTATTAATGGTCTCGATGACGGCGTCGAAAATGAATATGTGTTTCCATATTTTCAATGCATGCAAATATTCCAACAGCGTGGGCACGACTCGCCGTACCTGTTCGGTCAATCGGCGCAATTCAAATCCCTGCTTGGCAGCTATTATGACCTCCCGCGGCAAAAAATTACGATAGGCACGGCGCACCAGTAATTTTGTTGTCCAGTATCCTAGCTTGTGCTCTGGAGGGATAGTCCATGCCCACTCCAGCAACAGATGATCGAGTAGCGGTGGCCGGATTTCTAAGCCCACGGCCATACTAGCGCGGTCGGCCTTAACTAGAAAAGCCTCCGGAAGGAGAAAATTCATATCTACATAAGCCATTCGCTGAACAGGATGGCGTGACGAACAATCGTGCCAAATAGCCGCTAACCGCAGCAGGTCCTGCCGAAATATAGAGCGTATGTCCTCCTGAAGCCAATTACTAACAACTTGAAGCGGGGCCTGTCCAAGCGATAGTGCGTATGCCAGTCCGTCATCCAGTGCAAGCCGTTCTATAGCTTGAACCAGCCTGCGGATACCACTTCCGGACCAGGCGTACAACGCTTGAACCGCTGTTAATGGCCTCATTGCATGAAACACGTGCTTCAGATTCCTGCCTAACATTCGTTGGAGCCGATCCGTACGATATCTCCTATATCCGGCAAAAATTTCGTCCCCGCCGTCCCCCGTCAGCACAATTTTTACATAACCGCAAGCTTCTAGGCATAGAGCATAAAGTGGGAGTATAGATGTGTCCCCTAATGGCTCATCCATGACGCACACCAGTTTTTGTAATTCCGTTTCCGTTTTCCCGGAAAAAGGTACGTTCCTGTGGACTAAACCTAAACGACGAGCTGTAGCCTGAGCTCGCTCGAATTCCCTATCCCGACGAACGAAGGAACACCAATTTACAGTAAAGGCGGACAGCGGCTCTCTGCTAACCGACATAGCGTGGTAGGCCACTACTGACGAATCTAATCCGCCACTCAGAGCGATACCAACAGGGACGTCAGCCATAAGGTGCGCATGAACCGCGTCACCAATCCTCGCAGAAAGCTGGCTGATAGCGTCGCAGCGAGTAAGGTTTCGTGTGGCACCTGGTAACTCCCAATATCGTTCAGAGCGCACACTCCAGCTATCCACATCAAGAATGAGAAAATGGCCGGGGGCTAATTTTAAAATATCCCTGTAAAAGCACTTCCAGGGAACAAAGCACCCATAGAACAAAAAAGTCGGTAGACTCTCTACATCACAGTCGGGGGATGTTCTACCGCTGCTAAAAATTCCTGTCGGTTGCGAAGCAAATAATATTTCATTTTTCCCTAAATTGTAGTAAAGTGGTTTGATTCCCAGACGGTCGCGTGCTAACAATAAGCGCCGCCTGCGCCGGTCCCAAATCGCGAAAGCAAACATGCCCCGCAACTGCTGGAGCATATTGACGCCGTGTTCTTCGTAGAGATGTACTAAGATCTCGGTATCCGTTCTGGTTCTAAAGACGTGCCCCTTAGTCATCAAGTAGTTGCGCAAGTGCGGACTATTATAGATCTCGCCATTAAATGTTACAATGATGCCTCCATCTTCGTTGGTCATTGGTTGATTTCCGGCCTTTGGATCAACGATGGCCAGGCGCGTATGGGCCAGCAAAGTCATCTCGTCCGACCAAAACCCGTGTCTGTCAGGCCCACGGTGTTTTAGACTGGCAATGCAGCGTTCCCCTAATCTCTGAATATTAGGGCCGATTCCAAGTCGAGACACGATTCCGGCAATTCCGCACATAAATCTCTCGATGGCATTCAAAGAGGATGTCAGGCTGGAGCCCACTCGATATTCAATCCGTCCAATATTGGTGTCACATCGGCATCCGTCGTCAATAACGTCAAGCGATACTGCAAATACCGTGCCGGCGGACTGCCTATAATGCCGTCCTGGCCTACTGGACTCCAGGCAGACCAGGACCCATCAGGTGCAGGTGTATTACCGCTGCGCGTTTCTATCATAATCGACGTACCGACCGGTGTACCACCAGACCATATAACCCGACCCCAGGAAGCTAGCTGACCAGCGTCGAAAACTGTCGAGATATAGGTGCCGCTTGCGGGATACCCACTGGCTTCCATCCAATCCGCTACTACGGGCGTCGTTCCATAGAAGTCGGAAAGAACCAACTTGTATGCCACATTTCCTGGCAGGTTCACACCCAAGGAAGCTACCAGATTCCCGTCTATGTAGAAATCCACCCGCCCAGGTGACGGTACCAGACGATATAAATGCTCTCCAGATGAAATGGGGCCTAAATCGCGATCCTGCATGACGCCAAACACATTAGCCCGCGCAAGCAAGCGGGTACCATTCGGACTTGTCCCGAATAATAGCCAGACGTTCCTCCCAGGATCGTCAAGCCCGGTGGCCAGTCCGAAGTTCTGATAACCGGTTAAGGAAAAACTAAGAGTACCTTGAATACTAACCAGATTTACAGGGACAGCTGACAGAATCGCACTTCCCCCAACAGCTATTCGTCCGTTGCTCAACCTCAATGTCGCCGGCCCTCCACCAATTCCTGACCATGTTTGATATGTCCACTGATTGCTCAGGTTCGGCCCATCGAAATCATCACTTAACTTTCCCGCCAATTGAAGTTCGCCATTGCCCCGTTTGGTTATTAAAATATTAGAGGCCTGCCCGGAAATAAAGTCGCTATAGCTATTATTCGGCCATATTCGCTTACTGGTAGGTGTATAGACGAGGCGAATATCACTTAGCTGTGGCGCGTATAGCCGATCGCTCGTCGCGAGGGACACCTTGTATTGCACATAACGGCCCACCAATCCTGGATTAACTCCCGAAGCTGTAACGGGAACAAAAGCAGACCACGATGAATCAGGCGTAGGATTGGGACCGGCCCGCATTGCGATCTGCATACTGCTATTAGCTGGCATAATGCCCGACCATTGGATACCTATCCACACTGCATTAACGCCAGCATCTAGTACACCAGACATATACGTGCCAAAACCGGCATACCTACCCGCACGGATCCAATCTATGGTAACAGGGGAACCATCCTGAACATAATCACTCGCCGCCAGGCGGAGATTGTCGCTAATAGCGATGCTGTGAGTTGCCTCTAACTTCCCATCTATATAGTAAAGTACCTGATTACTGAGCCATTCTATGCGGAAAACATGGTACTGTCCCAGCCAGCTGCCCGGAATTACCGTATTTACGGTCTGCGCGCCGTTCGAAGTTCTCGCAAGCAAAGCGCCCCCGTCACCGGTGCTGAAGATGGCCCAGCTTGGATTCACCATGTCCTGCGCGAAGCCGATATGTTGATAGGGGGCTCCCGTAAACGCGGCACGAAATTCAACAAACTGTCCGCTCGGCCAGGTTGATGCGCTAAACATACCGATACCGTCTAACCTCGCCGCGCCATTCTGGACATTCACGCTGCCATTAGGTTGCCACACTGTTGTACTCCATAGGGAACTGAGGCTTGGAGTATCAAAAGTGTCTGAGACCGATGGCCGCAGGCTTACCGCGCCATCGCCATCATCGGTTATCACGGTGTTATCCAGCTGACCGGTTGCAAAATCGGAAACGGTCGTATGAATGATCTGTTGGGGCGTGTCCTGGGTTTGAGGCGTCTTAAAAGACCAACTCACCGCGTCTGGCATAATGTTACCTTGAAGATCGGAAATAGCCCTAACAGTCACGGTGTAGGTGCTATTTACTAGCAGGTCTTGCAGTGGTTGCACACGAATCATATTTCCCTGGACACTTAGATTCGCAGGCACTATGCTACCTGAGGCGTTTTCGACTACCTGCACGGTGCTTGAGTTAACTGAACTTGCGTCTAGCAATTCATTGAACACAATACGGATTTCGGGCCGCTGGTTTGAAATCGTCGCCCCGGCTGCTGGATCCCGCGAGATAACGAAAGGCGGCATGCTATCGGCACTGGCAGGACTGGTGTTAAACGCAATCCGCCGGAGGATAGGAACCTGTCCGCTATGAAAGGCATTATTTGCAGAAAGCACAAGCTTATACTGTAGGTAACGCGCGGTCCCCTGGGTGTTGTATCCCGAACTGGGCACTGGGATAAAGTCTGTCCAGCCATTGTCGGGCACTGGCGTGTTACCCATCCGAATCAGAACGCCAAGCGAACTGTCAGAAGGTACTGAAGCGTCCCAGGAGATGCGATCCCAAAGTACACGCTGTCCCGCATCAAAAATTCTCGAAATATAACTTCCATTAGATGCATACGGCCCGACCCGCAGCCAATCTATATCTAAACTGCTATTGTCGACGGCGTAGTCGCTGGCCGCGATTCTAAGATTTGTAGCCACTGCAATTGCGTGCTGCGCAACGAGAGTGCCATCAATATAGTAGCTTACATTATTAGGTTGAAGTTCTATGCGGAATGTATGATATGATCCTAGCCACTGCGAACCAAGGCTGGTCTCGATTGCGTTGCCCATAAAGGAACGAGCAAATAGACCCCTTCCGTCTTTGGTGCTAAATATTAGCCAGGGTCCCGCATTGAGGTCAGTTGCGAAACCCATGTGCTGATAACCAGTGGGTAGGAATCGAGCTCGAAATTCCATCACAGTACCATTGGAGTAAACAGAACCCGTTTGAATCATGGCTCCATCTAAATGAAGCACTCCATTGCTAATTACGGCACTACCATTTGCAGCCCAGGAGCTAATGCTAAACGTAGCAGGCAACGAAGAGCCAGCGAAATCGGCTGATAGGGCCGGTTTCAACGTAATCTCACCGTTTTCCATCTGGGCTATTTCGATGCCCTGGTCCGGCTGACCTTGCTGGAAATCAGACACTGTATCATCCACAAAGGCCGCGGTCCGAAAACTCAGCGCACCGGGAGCAGGGTACCAACTGCGGTTACCAGACCTGTCGGCTGAGGAGACCCGGTAGTAATATGTTGTATTGGCATTCAGTCCATTCAGGATGACAGTATGATTAGTAACCAACTCGGTCATCGCGAGCGAATGCTGCAGGTTCTGCGGATCAAGCCCGTATAAAACGATAGAGTCCGCCAATTCGTCTGTTTGCCAAGCTATGGTCGCCGAGTTAGTATCTGCTTGCGCAGCGACACTACTAATAACAGGCGGCCTGGTGTCCTGGCTTGCCACAAGAACAGTAATTGGCGTAGTGGGTGAGCCGATGTTGACACTGTCATCTATAGCACGCGCCATCAACTGATAGGTGCCGGGGCCAGGGGGATTCCATATATAAACCCAGCTGGTAGTGCCCTCTGCAGGATGCCACGACTGTCCGCCATCCCAAGAGACCTCCACCCCCGCAACGACCCCTCCCCCGGAATCCGTGGCCGATCCCGATATAGTGATGGCGATGTTCGTCGGAAAGCTCGAGCCATTACTGATGGATATGGTGGTTACGGGCGGTCGTTGATCTGTGCTGGCGAATGCAGTTACCAAGCCCGGTTGCAAGGTACTCGGCTGAACACCCATATCTGCGAGCAGGTTGACTGTTGCCTGCTGAATGCGTTTGTCCGCCGGACTATAGGAGCCATCGTGCTGGTCGTCTAAACCCCAAACCCATTGCACCGTGCCCGCGCTGAACACCAAGGCACCGCTAGCAGCTCGATACATGGTAAGATTATGCGTCGCGGTCCCGGGGCCAACACTCTTTCCATAGTCTAATAACTTTTGGGGAACCTGCTGGGTAGTGGACGATAGACGAATCTGCCCTGGTGGACGAAATCCGTTATCTAAGTCCTCATTCCATTCATATCCTAACGTATACTGACCAAGATAGGCAACCTGTCCTGGCTGAAGATTTTGAATATCCGTGTTTCGCCAGAGACGTAACTGTCTAAATTCGTAGGGCACTTCGATAGGAGTACCCACCTGATCAGGTCCGCGGTTGACGGTGAAGATGGTACCACCAAGGGCGTTTTCTGGCCGACCTCCGTCAGCTGGAGGGCTGAACCGTGGGTCGCGCCACAATCCGGTCCACACGTTAGGCATCGGGTCAATTTTCGCATCAGCCAGCGACTCTTTATAACACACCAGCGTTCGATATGGAGTGCCCGAGCCGTCAATGGATGCCTCCCAACGCGTCTTCCAGTAGATATTATTGCCCGCCAGGAACACGATATGCACTCCGGCATCCCGGGCCGCCTGGACATTCTGCCACATTTCTGCCGACCAATACTCATCATGCCCCACGGAGATAAAGACCTTGTGCTCTTTAATTTCGTTACCATAGCGCGCGGTATCTACATTTGTGAAGTAACTAACATTATAGCCATTAGCTTCCAGCCAGCGAACCATTGGATATTCAGCCCAGAAAACGAAGTTGGCTTGACCGTCACCAACCGGACGAGAACGGGTGTCAAAGGGACGATTGTAACTCACTTTATAAGCACGGCGACCACGACTGGAGAGGTAATCATACAAACTCTTGCCACCCCAGCTGTTATATGCCTGCCAAGTGGTGTCCGAAGTTTGCATCAGAATATCCGAATGGCTATCATCATCTCGAACAACAAAATATAGATGACTGGATCCTCTGCTCCCGTCCAGTCGCGTCAGCTTTGCGAAATAAATGCCGGAAACTGCGTCATTCGGCACCTGCCAAGTAACTGTAGTTCGCCAGTTTCCGGCATCCACCAATCCAGTGCTGTTATCTACAATTGGATTCGGCTGAACTTGTGGTCTTCGCAAACGCATCGTGATCGAGTCAACCTTTCGCGCCCCTAATCCCCCATAATATCCCAGCCGATAGATATCAATTATATAGTTGGTCGAGTCGGTATTGATTTTGAAACCGATGCTCTGGCCTTTATTCACGCTAATATCGCTCGCGAATCCTTGAATACTCGGGTCGCCAGCGCCATTGATTCCCCATTCTGACATTGGGTTGCCTGGCTTTTGGTTTTCGAGTACAATAGGGTTAACGGCGAGCAACGTTCGTTCTTCCAACAGCTCCAGAATCAAATGAGTATGTTGTCGCTTTTGCTGACCTGTCTTCCCAGTGAGACTGTCTATAATTTTGCGCAGACTATCCCTAATTCCGGTCATGGCTCACCTCGTTCTGGCTAGTCGGACAGGCCGTGCTACGACGATTGCCTGTATCCGCGACAGAAGTGTCTTGCTGTTTTCTAGTTCGTATCAGCCGGGCAGGGTTCCCAGCAACAATACAACATGGTGGAACAGCCTTAGTCACTACAGAACCAGCGCCGACAATGCTATGTTCTCCTACGTCGGCCATGACAACCGCCCGCTCGCCAATCCATGCTCCTGTACCGATATGAATTACAGGCCAGGTCCCGGTCTGTTCCCGAATGCTCCTCCCAACATCTTCGTAGCCGTGCTGTCTGCCGCCATTGATAATGGAAACATGACTGGCGACTAGAACGTCATTCCCTATCCTCACTCGGCCTACACTGCAATTCGGGCCGATGTACACGTTGTTTCCTATTATGTTATCTGCATGTGAAAAAAGCGTCCCAGGTCCGATATAGATGTCTTTACCTGCATGCGGGAATACCCACGAGCACAGGATACTGCGTGCCAGGACACCTACGGTTCCAGGCCAATAGGCCAGCACTTCATAGGCCTCGCGAAAAGCTCGGTCCTTTCCCAAAAACATTAGCAAGGCGACGTACCAGAGCCAGACAGGCACAATTATAAGTGCAACTATAATTCTAAGAGCATATTTCAGCAGCCTTTTGACTGGCACTTTCTGAAACTCCCCTACGCATTAATATATCTGCCTTGGCCAGCAAGACATTCCAGTCAAAGTAGCGCTCGACCCAGCGTCGTGCCACTTGTCCCATGTAAGGCAAGGATTGGCGGTTTTGATAAAGGCGAAAGATCGCATCTGCTAGACGCACCGCATCGGTGCAATCAACTACAATGCCAGACCGCCCCGGTAGCAAAGTTTCTCGAGTACCACCGGAATCCCCACACACGACCGGTTTTCCACAGGCCTGAGCCTCTAATAATACAATACCGAATCCCTCGCAATCTCCGTTCACCTCACGATTGGGTAGCGCAACCAGGTCTGCTGCCCGGTACAGCTCGAGCAATTCGCCATCGCTAGGAAACTCGCACCATGCTACCTGATTAGTTACACCTAATTCTTCCGCGAGACTGCGAAGGTATACTCGGTCTTCCCCGGAGCCTGCAAAAATACAACGCAGGTTCGACATCTTGTCACGCAACAGGGCAACTGCCCGAAGCAACACATCCTGGCCCTTGCGCCGCTGGAACCTGCCGGAGCATAGGATAGTGAAACTATCTCGGCGGCTGTGCGCAGCATCTGGTCGAAAATACGTACTATCAGTTCCTGGATGGAGAATCCAGACTCTAGCGGTCGGTACGCGCCATTTACTTACAAGCAATTGTCGCGTGAACCGACTGTTTGCAATGATTAAGTCAGCGTGCCTCAGAACCGGTTTTACCAACAAGTAATACTCCCAACACCTCCAGGCTATCTCGATGTCTTCCCCGTGAACGAAGCATACGTAGGGGATTTCCCAGAGGTGCTTCAGAACCCAGCACACTATTCCCTCGGGAATGCAGCGACCTGCATGAATACAGTCGGCCCCTACATCTCGAGCGATTTTCAGTGTGAACGCAACCAACTTATAGTACTCAAGCCAGTTTTTCGGCTTGAATAACGTCCACGTGTCAAGTTGCCATGGCACGGTCCTCACCCTTACATTGCCGCTTGACACGCCTGCTCCATACCTGGTAACAATAGTAACGCCCCAGCGTCTTAGACGGCGATAAAGATTATAAAACCACCTTGGCGTTCCGCCGGGATGCGGTGGGAAATATTCTGTTAAGAGCACAACCTTAGACCCCATGTACAGACTGCTCCGCGATACGCGCATTACGATGGAAATCTCCGATCCCTCGGTGTAAGGCTAATGCATAGCGATAGCATGCAAGCAGCTTTTCCGCATAATGCTCAGCTGAATAATAATACCTAATGTAATCTCGGGCCAACTCGCCCATACGCGACAAAGGTGCATGGCATGCAACCCGGACTGCTTCCGCCAATGCTCTCGCATCTCCCGGCCTAATACGCCAACCGGTTACTCCTGCCACAACAGTTTCGCCAAGCCCATCGATATCAGAAACGATCGCGGGTACGCCATAACTGGCAGCCTCTAATGCAATTCGACCAAGTGGCTCTTCCAACGATGGCACAATTGCCAAATCCATGGCATTCAAATAGCAGCCCAAGTCAGCCTGCGTTGGCAGCACTGTCATTTTTCCACGTTGTATCAGCGTGCGTATAACCTTCCGAGTCGGTTCATCAAGAACAGAGTGCGTCGGATTTCTTATCCCTATGAGAAATATATGTACGGGAGTTGCTTCCAACATTGTTAGTGCATCAGCAAGAATGCTTATTCCCTTTTGGGGGATCAATTGACCCGCAAAGAGCAATAACCTGTGGCTTTTAGGAATCCCATAGCGTTGACGCAATCGTTTAGCAGCAACCTCACGTTCCCTCAGACGCGACTCAGGCGGTAGTAACACAGGATTATAAAGGACACATACTGGAATTTCTCTAGGCACATTATAACTTAGCAAACACGCTTTCAGATACCCGCTTATGCAAATAAGAGTCGTCGGCAAGGGCCGTAAGTACCACTGGACAGCAGCCTTTGTTAAGTTGTCCCGAACATGGCAGATGGCCGGTATGTTCGTGACCAAGGCTGCAGATGCGGCAACGGCGTTAGTCCAGAGCTGGTTGCTGTGGACTAAGTCAATACTGTACTTTTCGATAAACCTGGCAATTTGCCGAGCTCCGTAAGTTACCGTGAGTCTCCACCATCCCTTAGGAACAGGGAATTCACATGGCAGCCAGCGCAGCTTATTCTCTTTCCACCACGCACTCAATAGGGACGAACGCGGGCTGGCCAGCAATACTTGTACACCTTTTTGCGCCAGGGCCATAGCGGTAATCTGCAATGATTTTTCTGCACCACTGACAAAAGGGGCAGTAGATACAAACAAAGTTTGCTTCGGCCAATTATATTCAATTAGCTTAGAGACGTCGCCCCGGTGTGTCCCATCCTCACGCGATGTAGTCTGTTGGTTACCGTGCCCTTGCGACAACCGACCAATTGACCCATCATCCCGAAGTATCACAGCTTTGGCCTGCACACCATCTAGGGTTTATTCTCGTCGCTTTTTACAGCGTCCAGCGCCGATTACGTCTTACTTTCTTGTCTAATATGTCTGCGGATCTGCCTCACTATTCTATCAGGGATCAGCACGCGAAGCACTAGTTTCCATATGTGGAAGTCCGAGGGATATTTAAAGGCACCGCGTATAAGATGCGGGAGAGCCTTCCAACGGGGCTCATGGTAGGTAATATAGTCATAAAAGCCATTCTCGAATTCTCGCATGGATTGATGCACACACTCCGAATGGAGCCCTATACGCTCGAGGAGCACATTTGCTCGCTTTCGTACCAAAGGCTTCGCCCGGCAAATGTCTAGGGACATTTTGTATATCTTTCTGGTCATTTGCTCGGGATGCCGACGGTAATACGTGAGCGGTTCAGGAATGAAAACAAACGGTCCCAACCGTGCCAGCCGCCACCAGAGTTCCCAGTCATCGGCCCCCCAAAGCATACTTTCTTCCCCGCCGCATCGCAACCAGGCGCTTCGACGAATCATCGCCGTTGACGGAAAAATGTAGTTCCTTTCCCATAGTGTCCGGAGCATTTGTACTCGACATCCTGAAGGATAACGATAGGAACGAGCTTGCGGTGGAATATAGGTTATTTTCGTAAAGCACAACGGAGCCTCGGGTCGGGCCAGCATCGCTTCCTCTTGGAGTGCTATTTTATTCGGATGCCAAGCGTCATCCGAATCCAATAACGCTAAATATTCCCCCGTGCATAATGTCGCAGCCACATTACGGGCAGATGGCAATCCCTGATTTGTGGTCCGATATACTCGAATATTCAAGTCCTTATAATATTTTGGCAATCTTACTGGCTCCCTGGACCCATCGTCGAGGATAATAACTTCCTTCACGGGCCGTGTTTGCGCAGCTATAGAGTCCAGGGCATCTCGCAAATATGCCTGCGTGTTATATACTGGGATAATCACGCTAGTTCGGCGTTCCCCGGACACGATTCACCTCCTCCCACATTGTTCGTGCAGCTACAACATTCCTCAAGTTCCGCGATGTTATGTTTTTGCCATTCGGCCGATTCGTGAAACACCCCGAATTCCCGACTTAGTAACGGATGCACGACCGCGATGCTTGGTCCTTTGACGGCAGCGTAAAGCCTTTGGAATTCATGGTCCCAGATCAGCACGTCTAAACGGTAGCTATCTGCTACCCATCGTAGTCGCGGTATTCTGATAAGCACCTCAACCTCGTTGTCGTCCTCCGTCAGGAAAAACCCATCGAGTGCGGAACTATATGCACTGCATGGTAGGCCGTCATGTCGAAGAACACTGATTACGAGGTTCGCAATCCTGGGGTCTACATTGCATCGCAATCGAAGCCTTATAATCAAGGGCTCTCCGTATGCAAAATATGACGCAGGAGAACCAGAGGCGTTACAAGTAGCTATGTCCTTAATCTCAAAGGCTCCCCGATGGCTCGGACATGTTACCGATAACGCCCATTCTGGTGTCTGCATATAGGAGTCGGCCTCGTAACGAGCAATACCGACTGCTGTTTGCCCGTCATAGACCAAGTGCCCGTGCTTGAGATATATTACTCGATTGCACAACGCTTTGATAAGGAATAGATTGTGCGACACCAGGAGAATGGTTACTTTACGTCGACGCAGAGTATCGAGAAACTTGCTGCACTTCTGTTGAAATCTAAGGTCGCCAACAGCCAGAACCTCATCTAGTAGGACAACATCGCTGTGCAAATGAGCTGCGACGGAGAAACCGAGCCGCATATACATGCCACTAGAATATGTGCGCACAGGTCGGTCGAATGCCTCATCCAGTTCGGAGAACTCGCGTATTGTCTCGATGCTATTTTCGATTTCTTTCTTGCGCAGATGTAGCAGTGCCCCGGCAAGATAGACATTTTCTCTGCCTGTCAGGTCTGGATGGAAGCCCACTCCCAGTTCTAGTAAGCTAGCAACCTGGCCATACACCTGAATTTGACCCTCATCAGGTAGGGTGATGCGACTGATGAGTTTCAGGAGCGTAGACTTTCCTGCGCCGTTGTGGCCGATTATACCGACACATTCACCGCGATATATAGTGCTACTAATATTGCGCAGCGCCCACAACATGCTGTGCTTATCGTTGGTACGTTCGCTCTGCATCTTCCGCGCTAGAAAATTCAAGGAAGCTGCTATCCGATCGCGCAATGTGTCCTCGTGTCGTTTATGTAGTGCGTAAGCCTTTCCAACCTGCTCGAGAATAACGACCGGTTCTTTCATCTAATTAATTCCCCCATGGCGGAAAATACATTTCTGTGCCTGCCGCAAAAAGCTGGGAGTTTCGCGTACAGCCTGGCAACCCGGGTCGTAAGGACGATCCTCCACGTAGGCCAACTCCCTAGTGCGAAAAGGCGACGCACGGGATAGCCGAATTTCCCTGGACAGCGCCTAATCATTGAGTAGCGCGAGGCGGCGAGTATAACAAGGCGATTTCTGTAGCCCTCCGAAGGAACGCAGTTAGTTAGAGGCTCCTTCTGCGAGTTACTAACATGTGGAAGCCCCTTGCGTTCAACTGCACCTAGTGCCAGGCTGTGCCACACAGCAACCAATCCCAGAGTATTAGTTATCGTCCGCACACCGCTTGGGATTCCGCGATCAATATAAGCACGAGCCAGGTGTATCGGCTCACGATTGTGGCGATTCAGGTATTCCTGTTGCATACTTTCTGGATGCTGGCGGTAAAATGCGGTCGCCTCGGGCACATATACCACCGGTCCTACTTCACTGAGCCTCAGCCACATTTCTAAATCACCTGCACTGGGATGGCTGTACAGATAACCCCCGGCTTTTCGTTGAGCTTCTGTGCGGACTAACACCGCAGGCGTAGGAACAGGATTAAACCATAAGTTGCTCAAGTGCCGTCGAAACACATGTCCAGGAATTAGTACAGCGTCTCGGCCGGAAAATGCCTCCATGCCCAGCGCACCTATCATGCCAGTGATGTTCGCTCGATGTGGCCCAGTATAAGCTGGACTGAATGCGAAACTCGCATCGGGATGTCGCTCCAGAGCGCGTATTAATCTACTTGCACCGCCGCGTAGCAACTCATCATCTGGAGAAATCAGCATATAGTAGGGCGCCTGGACTAAGCGAAGGCCCTCGTTATATGTATAAATGTGCCCGCGGTTGAAACGATGACTTCGCACCTCTACTGTCACATCCTTTGGCAATTGTTCTATCCACTCAGCCGTGAACCTATACGTGGAACCGTCGTCGAGCAGGATAACACGAATGGCGATCCCAGCCTGTTGCCCGATGCTTGCCAGGCAAGTCCCGACAAAGTGGCTGTAATTATAGTTCGGTACTATCACGTCAACAGTTGCAGTCATGCGTAAACACGCTCCCGAGCGTGCCGGTCTGAGCTGACATATTTAAGGATTCTCCCAGGATTGCCCACTACAACTGCGCCAGCCGGCACGTCCTTAGTCACTACGGCCCCCATCCCGATAAGTGCACGAGCGCCTACCCTAATACCCGGGCGCAGGCAACTTCCGGAGCCAATATACACGCAGTCTTCTATATGGACTCGACCGCAAATTATGCTGCCAGGAGCAATTACCGACCACGCCCCAACGAAACTATCATGGCCAACATGGGCTAAGGGTCCAATATAGACAGCCGTCCCGATCTCAGCGTTATCTCCTATAAAACAACCATGCTGAACAATAACACCTCGCCTAATCCTAGCATGGGTCGATACCTGAGCGAACGGATGAACCAGGGTGACCAGATGCCCAATATCTAGTCCGGTGCTGAGGAATAATCCTTCCCGCATTAGATAGGTGGATTCGCTACCGATAGCGATCGCAAACTCTGATGGTAGCCAACGCGTCGCGTCCGAGAGTTTGCCCAGCCAAGGTGTTTGTCGTAAGCAACCTCGTTGCGGGCCTGCGTCATCGAGGTATCCGGTAATTTCCCATAACTCTCCTTTCAATTTTAGGCTTTCGACAAGCGCAATCACATCGCCACCATTCCCGCAATTACCTATTACAATCAGTCGTCGCATTGTAGTGGTGCTCCTAATAAGGCGCTATAGATTGTGCGAATTACTTTGCTCTGGTGACTTCTGGTCATGGTGGGATACATTGGTAATAACACAGTGCTACGACTTGCCGACTCCGAGTTAGGAAGTCTTAGGGAGGCGTTTCTACAATACGGCGCTGCCTCATGAACGTTCATAATCCCGGGCCTAGCTTCTATACCCGCCCTGCCTAACTCCGCAAGCAGCTTATTCCTGGGCATTCTCGCATTTGAAGCAATGCGAAGTGGATAACTTTGATAGTTTGGTCTAACTTTTGCACTGGACTGAACCACACAACAACCCGGTATTTTCCTGAAGGCCTTATGGTAAGCATTAGCCAGTTCCCTACGCCGCTTCAATATCATCGGCAACCTGCGTAGCTGACACCGCAATACGGCCGCCCCCAGGTCGCTCAACCGGTAATTATAACCCATTTCCTCAATCACAGGACTATAATCATTGCCAAATCGATTCAGCGCATTGGTGACCCGACCAATGCCGTGCTGCCGTAAACGCCTAATACGCCCTAATAACTGTTGATCGCGGCAGGTCACCATACCACCTTCGCCGCAGGTGATCACCTTCCTGGGATGGAAAGAGAAGCAGGCAATATGGCCGTGCGGTTTACCAATTTTGGTCCAGTTGTCCCCCCAATAGTATTCCGTGCCGAGAGCACACGCAGCATCCTCCACGACAGGCAGATGATACTTATCAGCTATTGCCAGAACCTTATCCATGTCGCACACAAAACCCATCTGATGCACAACAAGGATACAGCTAGTGCGCGGCGTTATCAGTCCCTCCAGCAGTTCTGCGTCCAGACAGTAGGTGTTGTCGATGTCTATAAATTTAGGAATCGCTCCACAATAAAGTACCGCATGTACAGTCGCGACAAACGTATGGCTCGGTACTATGACTTCCTGACCTGGGCCTATATCCAGAGCCCGCAGAGCCAGATGAAGCCCTGCTGTGGCACTGGAAACGGCGCAGGCGCCGCAGCTTCCTACATATTCCGCGAACTCCTGTTCGAGCGCCTCGACCTCTGGTCCTTGTGTCAGCCAGCCGGATCTTAATACACGGCGGACAGCTCTACATTCTTCAGAACCGACCCAGGGCCGCGTCAGAGGAATGACGGGCATGGAGAGCCTCCAATATTAGACCAAGGCTGCTCTATTCATTCCGTCCTGCACTTGCATGATTGATACCAGTCGGCCAGTTGCTTTAGTCCAGCTTCGAGTTCTATTGTCGGCCGATATCCAAGCTCTTTTCCGATTAGTCGCAAGCAAGCCAATCGTCTGGAGACCAGCGGAGCCGATGCGGGCTGGAAAGTACATTTAATATTTTCCTTCCCACATGCTTTTGCCAGCAGGGAAGCTAAAGTCGCCAGGCTGGTTTCCCGACCCGAGCCAACATTGTAAACCCCCCAACTCCTATCGGAAGTTGCCGCGAGGAGAATCGCCCGTACCACATCTCGAACGTGAACAAAATCATAGCTCGCAGACCCATCACCGTGAATGATGGGGGACTTATTTTCGGACAGAGCTTCCATCCAGCGCACTAGAACCTCAGTATATTTGCCTTCGCTATCCATCCTCGGTCCATAGACATTGAAGAACCGTAAACAGATCACGCTTACTCCCCTTTTGTCAACGAACCATTTCGCTAAACCTTCACCGTATAATTTTGCCCAGCCGTACAGCGTGGTGTTATTATAGGGCGGATATGTTTCCGCGGTAGGAAACTCGGACGCCTGGCCATACACCGATGCGGAAGAAGCGAATATGACACGAGGCACTCGGGCGCTAGCCGCCGCCTCGAATGTATTATAAGTGCCGTCAATCATGACTTCTAAAGCCTGTCTCGGTTGTGCTTCACAGCGATGAATACGCCAAGCAGCGAGGTGGAAAACAACATTGCATCCCTGAGCAACGCGCCTAACTACTTTTCGGTCGCGAATATCACCACGAATAAACTTCACTCTGTCATCACAAAGCGCATTGTCCAAATTTTCCATACGCCCACGCGAGAGATCGTCTAAGATTCGTATTTCCTGAGCCCCCTCAGCAAGCAGGCGCTCAGCCAGGTGGGAGCCGATGAAACCAGCGCCACCAGTAATCAGAACCTTGCTTCCGATCAGCGATCTAGACATACGCGTCTCCAAAAAAAGACCGGACTGCCCGTATGATTTCGGACTGTTGACGTGCGCTAAGCTCCGGAAACAAAGGCAAAGTTAGGGTTTCCCTGGCAATCCGCTCTGCTATGGGAAAATCCCCAGGACGATAGCCTAGATGGCGATACACTGGCTGCAAATGAAGCGGAAATGGATAATGCTGCCCGGCCGCAATGCCGCGGCGGTTAAGCCAGCAGGCCAGTTCGTTACGTTGAGCTGTCCGCAGTGTATAAAGATGCCACACATGGCTTTCATCAGTAACAGGTGGCGGCAGCCAGAGCGGCAGGTCGCGCAAGGCCTCGTGATAACGCTGAGCCGAAGAGCGCCTGCGCGAATTCCACTCATCTAAGTAGCGGAGTTTCACTGCCAGGGCCGCTGCCATTATAGTGGGCATGCGATAGTTGTATCCAAGTTGTTCATGATAATAGCGCCTTATCTGGCCGTGGTCGCGCATTACCCGACATCGCGTTGCGATTTCCTCATTGTCAGTGATGAGCGCACCCCCTTCACCACACGTACCAAGGTTTTTGCCCGGATAAAAGCTAAAGCAGCCGACATGTCCGAACGTTCCAACATGTTGTGACCGATAACGCGCCCCATGGGCCTGGCAACAGTCTTCAATTATTAGCAGGTTATGTTTTCTGGCGACATTCATTATTGCGTCCATGTTGGCTATACGCCCGTAAAGATGCACGATCACGATAGCAGCGGTACGCGGAGTAATCACATTTTCTAATTTCTCTGCATCCAAGCACGCTGATTCCCATTCCACCTCCACGAAAACTGGAGTGGCACCGACATACGTGACCGGCCAGACGCTGGCAACGAATGATATCGCTGGGACAATTACTTCGTCGCCGGCACCAATACCACACGCCTTCAACGCTAAATGCAACGCTGAGGTTCCTGATGAGGTAGTAACACAATAACGCGCCCCCGTATATTTGGCAAAAGCCTCTTCGAATTCCTGCACTTCGCGCCCCAATACATATTTTCCGTTAGACAGAACGCGCAACACCGCCTGGTCGAGTTCCCAGTTCAGGGACTGGTATTGAGCTACAACATCCACCAAAGGCAATAGTGCGAGTGGTTGGGTTACTAAGTTCATTCGGGTCTATCCTGAACTTGAGGTTGCAGTTCGCCTACGCCAATCAGTTCGTGGAACCTAGCGGGGATCCCTGTTACAACGGTATAAGGCGGTACGTCCCTGGTCACAACCGCCCCTGCCCCGATCATCGCTTTTTCCCCTATGCGTATTCCAGCGAGTATAATAGCTCCACTCCCGATAGTGGCTCCCCGCCCGACATGTGTTTCTAATAACTGCCAATCTCCACTACCTTGCAGCCGCCCTTCAGTAGTTGCGCGTGGCCATCGGTCATTGATGAACATGACACCGTGGCCGATGAACACTTCGTCCTCGATCGTGACACCTTCACAAATAAAGGTATGACTTTGAATCTTGCACAATCGCCCAATGCGAACATTCTTTTGAATTTCCACAAATGGGCCGATACGTGTTCCATCACCGATCGCGCACCCATAAAGGTTCGCGAATCCATAAATTACAACATCCTTACCAAGAACTACGTCATCCGCAATACAGGCCGGTCTCCTAGAGCGCGAATATTCAGTGCATGGCGACTGCACTATATTTCTCGATGTTTCGTTGACCATGGTGTATCTCCCTGAGGAGCAGGCTATTGGTCTGGGCTTGTTCTAATATTTGGAGCACGCGCATGCCAAACCAGCCATCGCTAACCGGTGTCGAAATGCCCCGGATGCAATCCACGAAATGCTGGACAAGGCTTCGCAGTGGCTCGCGCTTCGGCAACTCCGGAATTTCCATCGTGTATTCGCAAGGGCGGAAATCGTCAACCAGAGCTGAACCGGCTGGCGACGGTTTCCACAAATACAATCGAATCGGCTTTTCGGTGTCTAAGTCATTAAATTGCGCAGCACCACGGGAACCTACTATAGTCAGGCTCCTTACTTTTTGAGGCCAGAACCAACTTACCTGAATCGTGGCAGATGCATGGTTGTGATAATTCAGGTGAACAGTGGCATAGTCAGCCGGAGCACCTTCGACCCGACTTACACAGTGGGCAGAAACACTCATTGGCTCTTCCTTCATTAGATACAGGAGCAAGGCCACGTCGTGTACAGCCAAATCCCAGAGCACATTGCAATCTGTGCGCACTGCTCCGAAATTTAGTCGGTAGCTGCTGGCATAATACACATCGCCGAGTATCCCAGCTTGCAGACACCTATTCAGATAACGAACAGGCTCGGCGAAAAGATAAGTATGGTCCACAATCAATGGGAGGCAGACCCTGTCAGCTAGCATAGCCAATTCCTCTGCCTCCCTACTGCTGATGGCCAACGGCTTTTCGACAAGCACGGGTATACCAGCCTCTAATGCCGATCTTACTAGTCTATGATGACTGGAAGCCGGCGTGGCAATAATTACACCGTCGAGCGAACAACGCAACAAATCTGCGAGTTCCGTGCACGCTTTTGCATAAGGATATTCTTTTTGCCAGTGCTCGACACGCTTGATATCACTGTCATATATAGCGCCCAACGTTGCCTGGGAACAATCGCCTAGTATGCGAAGATAATTTTTACCCCAATAGCCGAGTCCGATGACTCCGATTCTAGGTAAGGACATGGGCATTCTCCGAGAGCCAGGGCACTTTCGGCACGTAACGCAGTGCGCCGACACCACATAAGGCCAGGTAATACGGCGTCTCCAACAGTTCAATGCTGACAAATTGAGCTGCAACCATGAAGCCCGCCAATCCCGCCAGGACACCATCCCGGACCGTCTGCAAATGGAAGCTTGCATAGGTGTGTCTATATAGTCGCCAACTGACACTTATATAGTATCCAAGCAAAAAAGCCAGCCCAGGCAAACCCAACTCAGCTCCTACCTGTAACCATAAGGTGTGAGCTTCCTTACCTTCTGGCCAACCATAAGCTGGAGCGATAGCCGGCCAGTTATCAGGACCTATGCCGCATAACGGACGCTTGCTGATTACATCTATACAGTCCCTCCACAGTTCGAGTCGGCTCCTAGCTGAGGCATCGAGCCTCTCACGTTCCTGGAAAATGCTCAGGAACCTATCACGCACCTCCGGCCCTGCAAAACGCAGAGCAAACACAATCAACACGGACAGTAGGGCGTACTTTCGCCAGCCTCCAGGGATCGCCAAAAAAGCCACGCACAAGGAAACGGCCAAGGCCATCATGCCCCCTCGCGAAAAACTAAGCAGCACAGTATGCAGGTGAAGTAGGCCGAGGAAAGCTGCTAATACTTTTTGCCACCACTGAGGCGACCTTAGAGCCAAGAGCCATGCAGGTATCGTGGTCGCTACCAGAGAAACGGCCATGCAATTATTGTCAAAGCCACCCAGCCCCTCCTCATGGATACGATTATAACCATCCACTACGTACGCCAGATTCATCTCCCAGCATATATAGCCCTGGGCGAGAACCATCGTCCAGCATAAGCCATATACCTTACGAGGTGTATCGAGCAAGGTGGCCCCAATGAAGCAAGGAAATATAATCTTTCCCAGAGCCAGGATGGTCTCCAACCCACGTTCTTCCTGGCCGGAGAGTCCGGCAGGAAGGAACTGGAGTAAAGAAGGTGGCAAGGAAGTTTCGGTTGCATCGCACCAGGAAACCCACGCCCAGCCCCAGAAAGCTAACAAGCACAGCATAGGCAACCATCCGAATCGCAGGTGCCAGTTTCCTAAAGCCTGTAGAATCCACCCGATGATTAACCCAACCGAAACCACCGCACTAAGATTTACACCCCCAAGGGACCAGAACCACATCTCGGAAGGTTTTATGATCGCAAAAGCGACATAGGTCAAGAAGGCGACGTAAGGGTATATGCAACCCACGACCGCCGCCACAGCGCAGACAGTACAGCAGACTACGAGACCAAGCATGACCAATCCTTACAGATGATCAGCAAGATTACGTTCCAGGCGCAGGAAAATCCACAGGCCAGCCAGGCACGTACTTACGCTCACCAAAAAGCCGATCATCAGAAGCTCCACAGGTGGAGACGTGCCTCGGATAATATATGCCACACAAGACACCCAGGCCTGCAACGGGTTGAATAAACTTATAAGCAGGTTTCGGCTGCCAGTAACCATCAAGAAGGGTAGATAGATTCCCGGAGTGGCAAAAATCCACAGCTGCAGAAAATACGGGGCTATGTGTTTGACATCCCGGTACCGAGCAGCCAGAATGCCTACCACAAGGGCCGGGCCTACCGTAGAGCAGAATACACCTAAATAGCATATCGGCAGCCACAACATTGCCCAGCTAATACCCGCACAATACCCGATCCCAACCATGAGGATACCTGAACATATGGCCAAGTCTAATAGATACATTACGCACGGGGATAGAGCCAACAGCGCGCGGGGAAAATACACTTTTGTTATCAGGTTGCCACCGGTGCTAAGGTGGTGGATAGCAGCCAATATGCTATTGCTTCCATAGAGCCACATTGTAGTGCCACCGAAGACCTGCAGAGCGTATAAGCCATCTGCCTGTTCGGAAAATATTCGCCTAGCAAAGATCCACCATAAGAGCACGGCTTGAAAAACTGGCTGGAAGATTACCCAGCCGATCCCGATCACGGTGCGGCGGTAACGGATGGTCAGGTCCCGCCATATCAGAAAAACCAGAAATTCCCGAAAAATGCATATCTCTCGTATATAGTCCCACACACCGATAACTGACTGCGCTCGAATAACGATTAGTCTGTCGTTCCCTGACTCCGGTAATGATTCCACTCCCTTCAGACGCACTGCCTCGGATCGCACTGTTCCTTCGTACTGGGTGGTATGTGCCATCGCGGCTTTACCAGTATTCGACCTATGACTGACCAACCAGGATATTACAATCCGTCCTGCACATGAATTCACGCAAAGGTCTAAGCTGCGATTCCCAGCAATAGTTGTCCTGTACAAATGCTCTGGCGTTGTACCCTAACCTGTCCGCTAGCAACGGTGAACGAGACACCAGTAAAATTTTTTCGCACCATTCTCTGTCCTGCGATGCGACGAGATAGTGCACGCCATCACGACCGCCGATGACTTGATGCACCTGTGGTGACACGATACAGGCGCGACTTAGCGCCATCGCCTCCAGGACCTTGTTCGGTATGCCCATTACCACTCGCAAAGGAAACACTGCAATGCCAGCGCGGCACACAATTACTCTAATATCTGCCACCGGACCGTGCACGGTGATTCCAGGAAATCGCCGAAGCCTGCGCACCGACCAGACTGGTCGCCGACCAACAATATGAAAATGCATATCCCGCCTGGCCGCCACCACGTCGGGCCATACTTTATGGCCGAACCATTGGACCGCATCTATATTCGGCCAGTAGTCCAACGCGCCAAAAAAGACAACACTGGAGCATGAGCGGCTCGGGGGTTCCTTACTGTGATGATAGCTAACATCCACGCCGTTACCGGCAACAATTACGTTACCGCGTCGCCCGACTTTTAGCAGAGCTTCTCGCTCTTTTTTCGTCGTCAAGCACACGAGGTCGGCCCTGTTGAGCACCTGCCGTTCCAGTTCCGCCATCAAAATGGCTTCCCGCCGGAACACGAAACTCATAGTACGTCTGTGCTCCGCATACGAAAACCATTTACGGCTATCCACATCCATCATGTCCACTATTAGCTTAGTACCCCTTAAGTCGCGGGGTAGTAACGATATGAGTGCACTGTTAGACACGACGATGAAATCATATTCTCCCGCAGACAATCGGGCGTGGATCAGCTCTCTTGCCCGCGGTACACTAAACGCCGCGACTGTTACCGGTACTCCGACGAGTAAAGCCCGCGTCATCCTAACCAGTCGGCCTAGGCCCCCTACTGGTATTAATTGCCAATCGCTGGTGTGATTCGCCAGGAATATATGAGCTTCGGGTTGTAATGGTTCGTCCATCAGGGATACGAGGTCCACTTGCCCAATTTGTCGAAACATGCGAAGAATATGGGCGCACCGGATACGTTCCCCCTTATCGAGCGGATAAGGCACACGGTGCGTGATATATAGGATCCTAATCACGATCGGCAATCTCCGGGCTATCCGGAGGAAAGTCTCCGGATGTCTGATTGGAGAATATGGGCGCGTTCTCCAGGTCATCCTCGTAAGCCGTTCCACCGTAAAACATGCTCCTGATGCCGAGGGATTCTAAGTGTAGTATAGTAGGAAAACAGATAGTCATCTTACGCATAAGGAGTCTCCTACTGAGATTGCGCGATCGCAGTACCTGAAGAATTACTAGTGTGTGGGGACGTAGTAAGTGCCAGACTATACCATGGCGGTAGGCGGAGAAGGCTCAGGACCAGCCAGACTGGGCAGCCAAGCATACGTAAGGCGGTTGCCATGATTATACGCAAATTCATGCAGGTATTTCGATTATGCACATAATATAGATCGCAGACCAATTTCTTCCTTACGGAAACAAGATCCGTATCCGGGGGCAATTGAATCTGCGCCAGTCCGGTGATTCCGGGCTTTACCGAGAGTCGCGCCGCATAACCAGGCAGATGCTTAACCAGGATCTGCACGAATTCTCGTCTTTCAGGACGAGGGCCTACAAACGACATTTCACCACGGATAATATTTAGCAATTGGGGCAATTCATCCAAATGCGACCAGCGGAGGAATCTGCCTACCAATGTTACCCGGGGGTCGCCGGGGCATGACCAGATGGGGCCAGTTTCTTTTTCGCAGTTATGACACATCGTACGCAATTTATACAGGGTGAATACCCTCCCTCCTAAACCAACCCGCTGCTGCTTATAAATCGCCGGACCCCGGGATGTAAGCTTAATTACGACCATGCATAAGAGTATAATCGGACTCAACACAACTAGCAAAACCCCGGCCAGGATGCGTTCCACGATTTCGCCATACCCGGTAATTTCCCTTCCATCACGCTGGCCAAGTCCGGCAACCGAGCGTCCGGTATCGGTCAGTAAGCAAGACATTAGTTTTCTGCCTCCGCAATGCTGGCAAGGTTCCGGGCAATCCCTATTCGTTCATCTGTGGGTACGCGCATCTCGTAAGATGCGGGGCCTGAATATTTATGGCAACGTACCCGGGCACCGCTCATCACTATTCCGAGAATCTGCGCATTACTCGCACCTAGCCTGTAACAGGCATCACGAACATCCCGAAGACTACTGGCCTTCCGCATTACAGCGAGCAGGACGCCATCCACCAGCCTCGCCAAGCTAATGACATCAGCGACTAATAATACGGGCGAAGTATCGAGGATCACCACATCATAAACCTGCCGAGCGCTGCTGAGCAGATTGCTTAGATTGGATTGGCTTAGCTCATAAATGCTTTTGTGGTCATAGTTTCCTGAGGCGATCAGGTCGAGGTTCTGCATGGTGGTAGATTGCACCGTCTTCTGCCAACTTATTTGGCGCTGAACAATCTCTGCCACACCCGGGGACGACTGACCTCCCAGTAACCGGTGCGCATTTCCATGGCACAAATCGGCATCAATCAGCAGCACGCGCCGACCAGTTCGAGCAAGAGACGCCGCCAGATGGCAACTCACAGTGGTCTTGCCCTCACCATGAATTGCACTTGTAACCATAAGGGCGATCTGTGAAACGCCATGCATACGCTCTGTCAGAAGTGCTCTGAGGGCATCCACAGCTACTATAAAGCGTTCACTCGGCTCTTTAAGCAATCCCTGGCTTGCATCGCCGATACTTCTTAGTGGCGTCGAACCGGGTTTACAGGCAGGCAGTCTAGCTATTACAGGAACAGCTAGTGTGCCGGCCAGTTCTTCAGGGCTGTGAATCCGTTGGGTGTGCCATTCTACCGCTAATAATCCCGATAGCCACATAAGCAGGCTGAGACTGACCGCTAAGCCAGTATAGAGCCACCTCTTCTTGCTTTCGTAAACCGGTGTGACAGTTGCTTTTTCCAGCAAAGTAACTCGTGGTGTCGCCGACAATAACATCTCCAATTGGTCTTTACGAGCGAGCAATTTCTTATGTACTTGTAGGTCCGACTCGATCTCGTCGCGCAACCACTGAATGTCCACCCGACTTCTCTGAAAACTACTTAGAGTTTTTTCGAGTGTCTGGATCTCATCCTGCAATTGAACCTGCAGGCGTGAAGCCTGCGTCTGCTTATCGCGAAGCTCTGATAGGCGTTGCTCATTCTGCGTCATGTATTCTTGTAAAAGACGCTGTTGAACCTGTGGCCGGAGTTGCTGCATCGTGCTTTGCAACTGCGTTTGCGCTTCTAATACCGCATCGCGTTTTGACTTTAGCAGCTGATCCCTCCTTTCGGTCGAAATCCCCGAAGCCAAAAGGGCATGAGCTGCTTGCAGCTCGGCCTGCAGCTTATGAAGCTCACGCAATTTTTCCTGCACTATAGGTTCCTGCTGAAGGGCAAGTTCCACCTGGCTGGTCGGTAATATGACCGCTAAAAGGCTCTCATAGCCGAGCCTGACATACCAGGGAGTTTCAACAGCGCCCACCAGGAGCATTTTGGCCAATGCTAAACGCGGAGCAAGCGTTTCGATTTCGATCGCCCATTGCCGGTGCAGGTTTTGCTGAGAAGCCAATTCTTTGCGGCAGCGATCCATTTGGTCTAAATAGGTCTTGAACAGGGATTCGATAGAGTGTGCGTTGCCGGCGGCGCTTTCTAATTGTCGCAGGCGCTCGCGTTTGCCAACCAGTTTCTGCTCCTGCCGGGCGATCAACTCGTGCAAACGCTGCAGTTCACTTACCACCTGATTCCGTTCCTTCTCAGATGTTTGCTCCAAGTAAGTGCTTGCTACGGCATCAATAATAATTCGCATGTCCTCTGCATCGGTACCAGTCATGCTGATTCGCATGATCTCAGGCGAGGTTGAAAAATCCGCCACGACTTCCCCTTCGAGATATGCGAGCGGATCCTTTTTTGACCGTAACAGAGGCAGATTTTCAACAGCGATTCTCTGCAGCGCTGCCGAGAGAATCGGACGGCTGCGAATCAAGGCCTGCTGTGTTTTTTGAAAGGTGGCCAGATTGGCCAGGTAATATTGATTCTGAGGAGAATCGAGGAACCCAGAAGGCACCAAGTCAAATCGCAACAAAGCTCGTGCCATAAGAGCGTAGGGTGGCATGATGTACCAGACTATACCCAGGGCTAAAGAGGTCAGCAATAAGGCAGTTCCAATGGCCATCAACGGTCGTTTGCAAATAGCCCGAAAAATGGCTGCGCCCAAGAGGAAACCCGGATGTGTGTAAAGGAGTTGAAGGAATCTGTTTGAAGCCATTTCGCTGGCAGGTGCAGCTATGTTACCGGATGCCATTTCTGTATAGCTAGGCTGGCTCGCCGCAACGAGCATCGGCTTAGAGCGTTGACCGTTATAACCGTTCAGGGGCTGCGAGCGATGGGAATATTCTGATGAAGACATTCTCTAAAACTCTTACCGGGCAGACTCCGTCCCCGTCGGTTGCAATCACCTAATCGAGCGATGTTCGATCTTGAGGAGGGTACTTGAGGCCCCTCAAAGAATGTGCGGTCGAATTAGAGTTGGGTAGCGAAAGTTAGGCTTTAGAGCCGTGCCACAGTCCACGGCTCTAATTCGACAGCGACGGCACGCTGCAGGAGGCGAATTTCGACAATAAGTCGTACCGGGGAAGCCCAGCTTACCACCTTGCCCTGCAGACCCATGAGTGGACCCGCGATTACCTCTACGGGCGTCCCTGTCGTGAGCCTTGCTTCTGGTGCAAGATTAATTCCAGAGCGGATAATGCGGAAGACCGCGTTCAGGTCTTCGGTAAGCTGGCCTTGGTCCGGCACTGTCACTTCATGGAGGATCTGATTCGTTTTCAAAGCGTTCAAACGAGCTCCGCCACTTCCGTGGACAAAAATATAGTTCGGAAACAAGACATGCCAGGACGTCAAGGTTCGTCGGCGGACACGAACATGTTTCTTATAAACAGGCAAGAAATAAGCGGTGCTCCGAGCACGCAGATAACGGGCAACGGCCTTCTCACAACGTGGCCGGGTATAAAACACCCACCATCGCCCGTCTTGCTGGTTACGGCATTGGTCGAAGAGGTCCTCGGGAAAACACACCGGCTCGGGCGCCAGTATAGGCATGTTGCAATCCCTCGACTCAAAGGCCTTATTCAAGCAGGCGCTGACAGATGCAACAGCTATGCCAAGAATCCTCCCGTGGCCTCCATAATAAGGCCATTGAACAATAGTAGTAAGCTTATCGCCACAAAGGACACCAAGCAAACCAATTTTTCAGCTCAGCAAATAGTCCAGGATGAGCGAGAGACCGGTCGCCACCATAATTTCACGCCGCCCAAACACGAGCGCTAACTCCATGCAACGGATGTTTATATCCGCCTTCAGTGTTTACATCGGCTGACGAGACGGCGAAAAGTTAAGGCGTAGAAAGAGCGCCGATACTCGTGAAATTGCTATGCCGACTGCCGATAGCCGTCGCCGATTGCGAGCGGATTGCTTGGTCTCGAGCCGATACCTTAGGCGGCCACCTCGAAAAGGTTTAGACTGGCCGAACGGTTTTAAACGCCTATAATAAGGCCAATAGCGGTGCACATCGTAGGAGCGCACATTCTTTTGAAGTTTGGCAACTGGCTGACAGACAATGATCAAGAGGCGGGATACTGCTCAAATACCAGATAGCTCTTCCGCGGAGGTACATCCGTGCAAAACCCTATTTGCAGCAGGCTCGGCAACAGGCGAATGACACCTGGGGCAAATGGAAGGCAGGTGCATCTGGCGCTGGAGCAGCTTGAAGATAGAACCGCACCCAGCGCCAACCTGATTCTGAACATCAATAGCACTGGATCATCTCTACCCCAGAATTTGGTAAACTTTGGCGGCTATGTATATTTCACGGCGGATGATGGAATTCATGGTCGCGAATTGTGGCGCACCAAGGGGACGAGCAGCGGCACGAGCTTAGTTGCGGATATAGCGTCCGGTCCCGTAAGTTCTGACCCCCAATGGTTGACGCCGGTGGGTAACTGGCTTTATTTTTCGGCATTTCGGCCGGATGTGGGCGTCGAATTATGGCGCACCGATGGAATCACTAACCAATTAGTAGGCGACCTCAATCCAGGAACAGTCAGTTCTAACCCCACCTTTCTAACAGCGGTTAACGACACTTTATTCTTTTCAGCCTCGAATTCGGCGACAGGAACAGAATTATGGAAGGCGACGACTGCGGGTGCCACGCTGGTCAAGGACATTGTTGCTGGTCCGATTTCGTCCGCACCAACTGAACTGACTAATGTCAACGGAACCCTATTTTTCTCGGCCTGGACGCCGGACAAAGGCCGCGAGTTGTGGATAAGTGATGGCACGCCGAGCGGAACGTTACTGGTGGCGGACATCAATCAGGTAGTACCAGTGCCGCCGCTAAGCTCTGCAAACTTAGATTCTGATCCCCGCTATCTGGTAAATGTCAGTGGGAGGCTATATTTCTCGGCTAACGATGGCACTCATGGAAGAGAATTATGGGCAAGTGACGGAACCTCTTCAGGCACGGTGCTGGTGGCGGATATTGCTGCCGAAGCCGCAAGTTCTTATCCCGCGCTGCTGAGCAATGTCAACGGCACGCTGTTTTTCACGGCGAGCACTCCGGGAGAAGGCAGGGAACTCTGGCGAAGTGACGGCACCAGCACGGGCACTGCTCTAGTGCGTGACATTCGGCCCGGCAGCGACAGTTCTTATCCGCAGCAGTTCATCAGTACTCGGGGATTATTATTCTTTGTCGCTAACAACGGCAGCAGTGGCTACGAGGTATGGCGCTCGGACGGAACGTCGAGTGGTACTATACTGCTGCGTGATATTCGTCCAGGCTCCCTGAGCTCTTACCCGAGGGGCATGAGGGAGTTCAATGGTGGGGTAGTTTTTGCCGCTAATGATGGGATTCATGGTGCAGAATTATGGCGTAGTTTGGGCGATTCGGCCTTCACTGAACTATTCGACGACGTTGTAGCCGGGGATGCTAACAGCAACAGCAATCCTGCAGAGATGACCAACTACAACGGTAAGCTGGTCTTCCGCGCCCAGGACAGTGCCGGAGATATAGAGCCCTATATTCTGGACGCAACCGCTACCAATATCGTGGGCTTTATTCGACCGAGCGCCGCAGTTTACAAGCTCGGCTCACCTCTGGATTTTCGAGTGATCTTCAACAACGTCGTTACCGTGAACACTGCCGCAGGAATTCCTGCGATTGCCCTGCAAATTGGGGGGAAGACGCGGTTAGCCACTTATTTCTCTGGCTCCGGGACAAACATCCTAACCTTCCGTTATGTGGTACGGCCAGACGACCTCGATCCTGACGGGATTGTCATTCAGAGTCCGATCCTACTACGTGGGGGCAGCATTCTTGGACCGGCCAATACGCCGGCAGCGTTGAGCTTCAGTCCACCCAGTGCGACGAGTGTGCGTGTGGACGGTGTTGCTCCGCGAATTGTTTCGGTTCAAGGGCCCAGGACTGGTATGTATCGTCCCGGTAATCGGCTGCGGTTTTTCGTTTTTACGAGCGAGCCGGTGTATTTACGTCGCACCGGTCAAGACCCGTACTTAGAAGTTATTATCGGTGGCCGGGCCAGGCGAGCGAGCTTGATTACCGGCAGTGGAACCAATCGGCTGGTCTTCGATTACATAGTCAGTCCTGACGACAAAGCGCCCAGAGGCATCTGGGTGCGGCAACGCATTTTCCTGAACAGTAGTCGCCTGGAAGACGCGGCTGGTAATGCACTATACTTGAGTTTTACACCTCCGGATTTAAGAAAGGTGCGGATATAGACCCGGGGTTTGGGCAGCTAACATTGTCCCGACCGACGTGCAAATTTTCGACCATCGAAGCGTTCGTTGAGCATAGTGCGAGATCGTGCCGAAACACCGGTTGCGGTGAGCACCCGTTTAGTTGTCAGGGCAAAGGTCGGCGTAGTAACGATTCGGCAAAACGATTATCAAAGAAATAAGGGCCGGCAGGTTTGTCGAGGCTTTTCCAGACGCGGACATATTTTAAGAGCCGCTGAAGTTTCCGGCTGTCAGATTCAGTTACTGAATCGGGTGGTTCGATTTGCTGCCAAAGGACTATACTTCCGCCAACAGTCTGCAGCCGGATATCCATGACCAGCGGATCGTGGCCGACGAGAATAGCCTGCAAACTCAGTTCGGCACGATAAGCAGCCAGGAACAAAGCGAGGGCGCACGCCCGCGCAAAAGCAGATGGGAGTGACTTTCCGGCTGCTAGGGCAGGCAGGTGGTCGGTATAGATATAAACGGGCAAACCGGCTTGGTCCCTCGCTGGCGTTATTGGAGCTAGCAAGACGGCATTTTCGTTCGCCAGCCATTGTGCGAGCACCCTTTCCTGGCGTGAGCGAAAAGTGATCGGAACGACCTGGCTCCATTTTATTTCCAGATGTGGTGACGGCGTGTCCCGATAATGAACCGACTTCACCCAGGCAGAACTTTCCAGTTCGCGCATCCACTGCCGTAAGATTAGGAACTGTTGCTGCGGGTCGGCACCGACATATTCTGGTAATCCGGCGCGACGAAGCGTGCTGGATAGTAGGTCTTCAGGAACATAGTCCGGAGGAGACGGGGAGATAAGGGCGGTAATCGGAAGCATCTGTGATTGCTTAGAAGTTAGCTGTCTGGCGTAGTAGTGCCATAAAGCGTAGGAGCAAGTAACAATCAGGCACGCCAGCAAAGTCAGTGCGGTAAGCCAGCGGAGCATAGGAAGGTTCCGGCTCGGCTACCAAACATCCAGTTCCAGTTGCAGCTGGTGGCCGGTGTGCTCATAAACGCGGTGGCGAATGTGTTCCAGCAGGCGGAGGACGTCGCGTGCCGTGGCACCGGGGTGGGTGCGGACAAAGTTAGTGGATCGTTCACTCAATTCGGCGCCACCAAAGCGGACCTGGCGAACTCCCGCTTGCTCGAACAATTGTTCCAGAGAGAGTCCGCGTGGCTCCTGGAAGATGCGAGCTGTGTGTTGCAAGGAAAACGGCTGGTGGGCAAGGCGAGTAATCCAGGCACGGCGAAGCCGACGAAGAATGCTCTCAGGGTCGTCAGGTTCGAGCTGAAGTTCAACGGTGAGCACCACAATCTGGGGAGGCCGCAAAGCCAACGCTAGCCATTCTTCCGCCGAAACGGTGCGATGCTGGCCTTGCGCGTCGAGAAATTCGACGGCCGAGATGCAGGAAGCCACAGGCCCACTGCGGGAACCGAGACTGCAAAACAGGCTACCTCCGATAGTGCCGGGGATGCCGATAAGGTTTTCCAGTCCGGCCAGGGATTGGCGAGCCGCGGCCGTGATCAGCTGCGACAAGGGAGTGGCCGCACCTGCTTGCAACCGGCAGCCGTCCAGCTTGACCTGACGAAACGCGGCAGCACTGAGGCGACACACCAGACCAGGTACGCCTTCATCGCGCACCAGGACGTTGGTTCCTGCAGCGAGGATGCGCCAGGGGATGTTCTCGGCGCGGCAGGCTTGCAATAGTTGCGAGAGTTCCTGGAAGGACCGCGGTTCAGCGAACCATTGAGCACGTCCGCCGACACGCAGCGACGTGTATCCGGCTAGCGGTTCCTGCGCCGACAGAATCTCGGCAAATTGCTCAGCCAGGCTCATGAGAATTCATACCCTTCCCTGTCACAACAAGGCTTTGCCGATCATACGGTAGTTAAGCTGGCCCGTCAATCGAAAAGGCGGCTTGCCAATGCAGGACACACGTTTTTCTGACCGGGTCCTGGCCGAACGTAGCCTCCAAAGGCAAGCGGGCACTAGAGCACGGCTGGATCGGTCACGGCCCAAAAATGATCCTGCCTACACACCTGCGAGAACATGCGCTCAGTGCTTGCAGCAGCCCGGTGCTGTGCCCGGAGTCGGTTTTTTCCTGGGCCAGGAAACATAAGGCATCGGCTAGCAGGGCCAACGGAAACGCCCAGGAAGATTTTGCGCTCGCCCACCAGACGACGAGGGGATAGTTTTTTCGCAATTCAGCCAATCGGGCTTGCCAGTCCCAGCACCAGAATCGGCGTTGGGTGATGGCAAGAGCGTGTCCGGGAGCCAGATAATGCAGACCGGTCAAGTCGGTGTTCTGCACGACCGCTTCCAAAGGCAAGCCCGCCAGCCAATCGCTCCAGCCTGGAGCTGCTGCCCGGGCGAGTTGGTCGGCTAACCCCGAAGCGGGAGGCACTTCGATAAGCAAGGTTGGCGAAGCACATTCCGACAGCACCCGGGCAATGCTGAGGAGGATACTCACTCCGCTGGCTTCCGATTCTGGCGAAATCAGCAATAGTGTTTCGGCGTGGATGCGTCGCAATTCCTGCCATAATGCAGTAACTGCCGGACGGTAAGCGTCAAGGGAAGAGAGCAAGTTCGAGCTTGCTATTGTCGAGGTCGATTGGTCCGCAGGAGATAGGCACACGTTGTCCTGGCGCTCGAAGCGAAGCGACGACTTCTCGTTGCCCTGACAGGTAACGGCAGCAAGTGGGTCATCGTCACCCTCAGGAATCTCAATAAACGGAACGGTTTCGCCGTCACGCTTGTTGGGCGCAAGTTCGGATTGCGCAGCGAGGCAAGCATCGCCCGAGGATTCGGGCCCCAGAAGAACTGGATCGCTGTCGGGTGGCGTGTCGGCTCGTGGAATGGTGAGGCTCCAGGAATCGAGTAGTCGGCTCATAATGACTGGGCTCCCAAGTCCGGTATGGAAACTGGCAGTGTCAAGCGGCCGAGCTGTCGGGAAGCTGGTCGTCTTCAGAAAGGGCGTTGTTGACCAGGCCGAGTTCCTCCAGGGTGGCCATCAGGATTTCCGCATCCACACGCCTCTTGCTGTGCAGGAAAGCCAGAGCCAGCGCGCGAGCGGCGGCGTGATGGAGACGGCGCACGATGCCCTGACAAGCGTCGATGAGCAACTGGGTGGCTTCGTCGTCAAAAAGACGTGGCCAGGACAAACCGGCCCGTTGCGCCAGATGGTGGAGGTGTTCCCGACATTGCATGGGATCCAGCGGTTCCAGCCAGACGCAGTAACCGATCGATTCTGCCCAGTTGAGCAAGGGTTCCCGCTCCAGTCGGGGCAAGAGGTCGGGCCGAGCCACAAGAAGTACCTGCATACTCCCCGGCTGCCCGGCAGCGACGGCCAGCAAGTGCTCCCATTCCTGGAGGACTGCGTCGGGCCAATGCTGCACAGCGTCGGCAATGATTAGCACGCGCCCGCCCGCTTGTTGCTGGCTGACCAGCCACTCCACCAGGCGAAGGCGTAAGGAGTTGGTGATAAGTGGCGATTCGAAATCGCTGGCAACCTGCCACGGCAAGTCGAGGTCGAAAAGCAACGATTGGTAAAAGGCGGCGATATTGCCCGGTACGCCAGGAGGCATCCAGAGGACCGTGCGTCGGCCGCGAAGGTTCGTAGCCAGGGTGAGAGCCAGGCGGGTTTTTCCAGTGCCCGCTTCGCCTATCAGCAGCACTGTGCCGTGCCCATCTTCCAACGTTTCCAGCAGCTGCTGCTGAGCGACCATCTGTGTGGGTAGCAGGGGCAGTTGCTGGTCAAAGGCAGGGGTAAAGATGCGTTCGCGCAGGCCGAAATGTTTTTCCCACATCTGCGTTGCCTCGTTGGCGCTGGCGGTAGCCGGAGCAGTCAGCCAGAGTCTTGCAGCGCGGCAATCGCGGCCATGGCCGGAACCTCGTTGCCGAGACCCGCTTGCCATTTCATTCGGGCTCGTCGTGCGTGCCCACGGCGATTCGCTTCCTGCAATGGCCATCGTGTCGGCTGCCGCGATTCTTTATTCGCTTTGACAGCGCCGTAGAAAAAAGGTGCAGGGTCGGCATAAGAAAAGCCATTTTTGCGGAATGGTGCGGGGTGTGCTGTGAGCGGCTACGAGCAAGGTAGAACAAGAGCGGGAGTGGAAACAGCCCCGGCGGAACTGCAGCACAATGAGGGCGGAAATGAGCGCACGTATACTCGACGGGAAACAGCTGGCAGAACGGATTCGCTGCGAAATCCAGGCCGAGGTCGAGGCATTTGTGCGGCAAACTGGCAGGCGACCCGGTCTGGCAGCGGTGCTGGTGGGAGACAATCCAGCCAGCCAGGTGTACGTTCGCAATAAACGCCGCGCTTGCGAACAAGTGGGCATCGCCAGCTGGCTTTATCACCTGCCGCAGCACACCAGCGAGTCCCAGCTGCTGGATTTGATTGCCCGACTCAACAGCGAGGCAACCGTGAGCGGCATCCTCGTGCAATTACCACTGCCCGCTCATATCCGCGAAGAGAAAGTCCTGCAGGCAGTGCTGCCAATAAAAGACGTGGATGGGTTCGGGCCAGAGAATCTCGGTTTACTGGCAGCGGGTCGGCCCCGTTATGTGCCGTGCACACCTCTGGGCGTACAACTCTTGTTACGGCGCTATGACATCCCCATTGCCGGCCGGCATGTCGTTATTCTGGGTCGCAGCACGATAGTCGGCAAACCGCTGGCGCTGCTGTTGCTGCAAAAATCGCCCGACGCGGACGCCACCGTGACTGTCTGCCACAGCCGCACCCAGAACCTCGGGGCTATTACACGCCAGGCCGACATCCTAGTTGCAGCTATCGGTCAGGCAGGGTTTGTTCGAGCGGAAATGATCCGTCCCGGTGCCGTTGTGGTAGATGTAGGCATTAATCGTTTGCCGGACGGCCGCCTGGTCGGCGACGTGGATTTTGAAAAGGTTTGCAAAGTCGCCTCGGCCATTACTCCGGTCCCGGGCGGTGTCGGGCCGATGACTGTGGCCATGCTCCTGCACAACACCCTCCGTGCTGCCCAGTTGCAACATTCCGCCGAGTCCCTGGGCAACCCAACACACGCATCGGAATAATCTTGCCCGTCTGGTCCCTCGCCTTTTTCCCTAACACTCCTCAGAACTGCGAGGGTAGTAGTTCACGCTTGTGCCTGTCCGGAGTTGTCTCTTCCCTGCTACGCAGAATCAATTAAGCAGGTCGTCTTGCCATCAGGCAGCCAGATGTTGCTGGGCGGCACACCTTTGGGGTGTGCGGCCAATTTTACAATGAGGCAATTTCCCGATGCTCGCCTCTAGCGGACGATACCTGGATACCATGCCTAATCGCCGGGCTGGCGCGGTCGCTGGTCTATGATTTCGATGCGATAACTGTTGCCTATGCGGCGAACCGAGAAAATGGTGACCAACTGCCGCCGTTCCAGTTCATCTTCCGTCAATCCGCGATAACTCAGTTCGCGTTCCGCCAGGGCTTTTTCTAGTTCCACCGGAAAGAATACGAAAATGCGAGTAGGTTTGAAATCGAGCCGCAGGGCATCAGCCAGTGCGGCAACAGAGTTCGGATTATCGTCGGTCCAGTGAATCAAACGGCGACTCAGAGCCAGAAAAGCGTCCTGATTCTCCAGGGTAGGCTTGAGGTTTCGTTCGGCCAGCTGGCGATAAAACAGGTAGAGCCCATCGGGTCGCGGCACGACGACCACAGCTTGCAACTCCACCAGGCGATTGAGGTATTCACGAGAGGAATTGTAAGGCATCAGCACTTTCCAGCGGTGCATGCGGCGTGCGCGAGCGGATTGAACGCCTGGCCCACGGCCGGAACCGATACCCGGGCCAGTTCCCGAGCCGAGTCCGCCACCGGTTCCAGGGCCGCCACGACCAGGATCACCCGGTTTGCCGACCGGTCGCTCCTGGGGAGGTTCCGCGGGTTTTTCCACGACTGGAGGCGGCGTTTCCGGTTCCTGCGGCTTGGCTGCGGGCGTAGCTTCGTCCGGTTTAGTCGGCGGTTGTTCGACGGCATCCGGAGGACTGCCATCGCCCTCGCCGCCGCCTCCGGCGTCCACTACATCCATAAGAGGCGGTTCTGGGTTGTAGGCCCAGAAGCCGCAGCCACCATACGAAGCCATGACCGCAAACGCCAAAATCAAAAATAAATGCAGCAACACTGCCGAACCCAGCGACAACGGCAGTTCGTGGTGCGAGGAGTACTTCTGATACAACGGCTCCTGGTGAAAGATAGCCGCCGGGCTCCCGGGAGCTGGGGAGTTCAGTCCTCCGTGGACGGCCTGCGGTCGGTTCGACGATACGGAAGATTCTCTGGACATGAATGTGGCCCTGTGCAGGCGAGTGCCAGGTTTGACCTTTGTCAGTATTGTAGGAACTTCTGCCCTTTTTGCCGAAAGTGCTCCGCGACACCTAAACCAGGCGCTCGCCATCTTTCTTTAGGGCTTACGAACAAAACGGGATGCCCCCGCACGGGGTTATAACTGGTCCGAAAATGCGACTTTCTCGATGAGTGTAGGCGTCAACAGGTTGGTTTGGTAAACTGCTATCAATCCGAACCTCGCCTGCTCCGCCGGTGTGAAAACAGGCATGCGGAACCGTCTCCGTGCGCTGGCAGGCGGACTGGCCGGACCATCGCAGTCAGGAGTGACTGGCGTAAGCCAGTTGGTCTGAGTCGGGAGTGCGCTATGGCGGAACTCAAAAGCCGGAAACGCCAGCAGCTCTGGCGGCGATTCAATCGCTGGCTGCAATCGAAATTGCCGGAACGAGCTGACCCGATCCGTTACAATCGGCTGGTGCGCGAAACCTACGACGGCCCAGCGGGGTGGTTTACGCTGATCACCGGTTACCTGACCGGCCACGAGCCGTTGGCGAGGCGACTGATTCGGCCCCAGGCTTTTGGCATCAGAGGTTGCAAACGCATTCTCGATGCCGGCACCGGCAATGGCCGATATCTTCGCATCCTCGCCCAACGCGCTGATCCCGAGGCCGTGGTCGTCGGCTGCGATTTATCGCTGGGAATGCTGAAGCGGGCCGGGAAACGGCTCAAGGGGCATCGCCCTTTTCTCGTGCAGGCCGATGTCACCCGTTTGCCATTCCCTGACGACTATTTCGACGCGATCATATTCGGGTGGGTGCTGGAACACCTACCTGACCCGCTGGCCGGTTTGCGTGAGCTGGCGCGAGTGCTGCGCCCAGGCGGGAAAATGCTGTTGATGACCACCGAAGATAACACGCTGGGGGCGATTTGCAGCCGGGTCTATCGTTGCCGCGCTACCAGTCGTGCCCAGCTCAAGCGCTGGTGCAGCCAGGCGAATTTGCTCTGGTACCGCGAGTGGTGGTGGTCACGGTTTCATCAAGCCCTGCGTCTGGGCGGCATCGTCGTCGAGTTGCGTCGGCGATAGCGGCAGACTGCGGACGCAAGGAGTACCCGCCGTGACTTCAGGCGACAAAACTTTTGAATCCCTGGCGCAGGCCTGGAACCAGGTAGCTGCCGACTACGAAACGCATTTCATTGACCCTTATGCCGCGCAGGTGAACAATCCGCTGTGGCGCTGGCTGGCGCGGATCCCCCGGCAGCACGAAAAAACTGTGGCCGATCTCGGTTGCGGGACCGGGCCGATTTTGCCGCAACTGGCTTGCCGATTCGCCCGCGTGATCGCCGTGGATTTCGCTCCCGCCATGCTGGAACGTGCCCGACAACGCTGCTGGCAGTTCGCCAACGTGGAGTTTCACCACCTCGCTTTGCAGAATCTCCAGCCACTCCACGGTGGCCTGGACGTAGCCATCGCCATCAACAGTCTTGGGTTGCCCAATCCGGCCGAAATTGACCGGGCTCTTCGGCAAATCTGGCACTGTCTGCGTCCGGGAGGCTGGTTTTTCGGGATCGTGCCGGCTATGGACGCCATCCATTACCTGACCATGCTACTGCTGGATCGGGCGCTGGCTCGCGGTCTGCCCCTGGAGTTGGCCCGCAAGAATGCCGCCCATCACGCCTGCCACGGCGAATACGATTTCGCCTTCAGTCGTTTTCTCTATCGCGGCACCGAGCAACACTTCTGGTTTGCATTCGAAGTCCCCTATCGTCTGCGCCGCGCCGGCTTTGCCTGTATTCGTCTGAGCAAGGTTTACATCCCCTGGGAACAGGTTTGCAAGCTCAAAGAGTTGGCGGAATACCCGCCTACCTGGGACTGGTTTTTCGTGGCTCGCCGTCCGAGACAACGATGAGATCGGCCAGCTGAGGCCGGGCACACCAATAACCCAAACCGCTCCGAAAATGCAAGCGCCGCCAGGAGACGACCATGAGACCCAAGTCCGCACCGACGCTGCATCGCCGAGCGTTTTTACAATCAACTGCCGCTGCATTGGCCGGCTTGCTCCCGGCACAACCGCGAGCCTCGCAGCCACCGCCACAACGGCAGCGTTTTCTTTACGTTGCCTGTCCGGGGATCCGCAACTATCTGGAATTCGGCGGCGCAGGGATTCTCGTTTTCGACATAGACAACGGCTACCGTTTCGTTCGCCGCATCACCACTCCCGCCAGTCGCGAAGCCAGGCCGGAAAACATCAAGGGAATCTGTGCCAGCGCAGTCACCAGCCGGCTTTATTTCACCACGCTGACCAGACTCTACTGCCTCGACTTGCGCAGTGACGAAACGCTCTGGAGCAAAGCGCTGCCTGGCGGTTGCGATCGCCTGGCCATTCATCCCAATGGGAAGGAACTTTACGTTCCCAGCCTCGAAAAAGACCACTGGAACATCGTCCACGCGGACAAGGGTGAACTGCTCGCCCAGGTAGAGACGCGCAACGGTGCGCACAACACGATCTGCAGCCTCGACGGTCGCCGCGTTTATCTGGCCGGGTTACGAGCCCCCTGGCTGTACGTGCTGGACACCGCCACGCGACAACTGTTGCCGCCTGTTGGCCCATTCAGCGAAGCCATACGACCGTTCACCATCAACGGTCGGCAGACACGCTGCTATTGCTGCGTCAACGGCCTGCTCGGCTTCGAGGTCGGCGACCTGATTAGCGGCAAGAAAATCCACCGCATTGCCGTGGAAGGTTACAAGACGGGGCCGGTCAAGCGGCATGGTTGTCCGAGCCACGGCGTCGGTTTAACTCCGGATGAGCGCGAGGTCTGGGTCTGCGATGCCGCCAACCAGGCCATGCACATTTTCGACATCACCAGCGACAAACCTGTTCAAGTCGCCTCCGTGCGACTGCGTGAACAACCCGGCTGGATCACCTTCAGTCTCGACGGACGTCATGCCTGGCCATCCACCGGCGAAATCATTGACGTGAAGACTCGCAAAATTATCGCCACTCTTCAGGACGAACAAGGACGCCAGGTGCACAGCGAAAAAATGGTGGAAATCCATTTTGCCCAGGGCAAGCCGATCGAAGTCGGCGACCAGTTCGGTCTCGGTCGCGTCCGCTAGTAACCGAGGCTTATCGAGAGTCTTCCGAGCAAAATATACCGGCTTTCGGCCCAGCCACAGCCGGTGTGCGGTTGTTTCCGGAACAAAGCCCTGCTGCGTTCACAAGGACCCCGCTACGTCTTGCGCATCACTTCGAGCGTTGGGCAAGATGCTTGCCGCTCTACGGGCGTCGTGTTCGCACCGTGCTGTTTCAAAGCTTGCTTGGATGCGCCCATCTTGTTGCCGATTGTGGCCGTCCTGCTTGCGTTAACAGCAAGCGGAGCGAGTTGCTTGCGTTAGACGGTTGTGAGCGGCGGAGCCGCAAAAATTTTTGGCACCTTTTGCCAGCATCGTTCGGTTAATTAATTAGGCGGACGTGAGCCGGCCAGCATTCGCAGCGGGAGAAGCGAATCAACAACCCAACCGCCAAACCAATCACCAACCTAACCACCACCAACGGAGGACGAACCATGCTGCGGAAATTTGCTCTAGCTGGTGTGCTTGCCCTGAGCCTGCACCTTGCACAAGCTATCGCCCGACTCGGCTCCGAAGCTGCCGCACAGTTTGTCACTCCGACCGACTACTACGTCGCGCGAGCCTTGCTTATCACGAACCGATACGGAGGCATCGCTAATGCGGCTGCTCGTCGGGGCGACATTTTCACTGTCGCCCTTGCTTATAGACAAATGGCTATAGAACTCTCGCGGCTACCCACCCGGGGTGTTGATCCCGACGTGGTCAGAGTTACTTACAAGGTAGCCGGACTGGCTTTCTCCTTAGGCGATGCAGTGCTCGAGCTAAACAATCCCTGGCTCCCCGACCATTGGAAAGCAATGAGACTGCTCGATTTGGCAGCCCGAGTGGCCGACCTCGAAGAAGAACTGAGACTCGCAAAGCTTAAAGCCGTGCTGAGCGCTAGTCCCGGCCCGTTCGACTAACCTGGGAACAAGTCCGTTTCTTTTCGAGGACCAGGTCGCCCAGGCGGGAGGTCGCTCCGAAATGGGGGCGGCCTTCCGCCTTTTTTGTCGGCCTACGATACTAGTGCGTTGTCGCCTCGCTATTTGCCGCCCAGTTCCCTATACAGCTCTTCCACCACTTTCAGCAGCCGCTGCGCCTCCGCCAGATCCGGATGCCTGCCCACCACCTCGCGCAAAATTTTTCTCGCACGTTCTACATGCTGCAGGGCTTCCTCGGTTTTTCCTTGAGTAGCGTAGAATAGCCCCAGTGCCCCCAGCGTCCTGCCAACGTCAACCTTGTATTCGGGCACCTGGGGATGCTCGGCCACCAGTCGCTCATCCAGTTGCAAGGCCTGGCGATAGGCTTTTTCCGCCTCGGCTGTTCGACCGGTGGCTTGCAGCAAGTTGCCCAGGTTGTTGTGCGTGCTGGCCAGGCCCTGGCGGTGATCGGGGACCTGGGGATGCTCGGCCACCAGTCGCTCATCCAGTTGCAAGGCCTGGCGATAGGCTTTTTCCGCCTCGGCTGTTCGACCGGTGGCTCGCAGCAACACGCCCAGGTTGTTGTGCGTCATAGCCAGTTCCTGGCGGTACTGGGGCACCTGGGGATGCTCGGCCACCAGTTGCTCATCCAGTTGCAAGGCCTGGCGATAGGCTTTTTCCGCCTCGGCTGTTCGACCGGTGGCTTTCAGCAACACGCCCAGGTTGTTGTGCGTCCTGGCCAGTTCGTGGCGATATGCGGGCACCTGGGGATGGTCCTGCACCAAGAGTTCGTAAGCTTGCAGGGCTTGGCGGAAGTGCTTCTCCGCCTCCGCCGCCCGGCCCGTATCCTGGAGCAACACGCCAAGGTTGTTGTGCGTCGCGGCCAGTTCCTGGCGATATGCGGGCACCTGAGGATGGTCCTGCACCAGGCGTTCGTAAGCTTGCAGGGCTTGGCGGAAGTGCTTCTCCGCCTCAGCGGCCCGGCCCGTGCCCTGGAGCAACACGCCAAGGTTGTTGTGCGTCCTGGCCAGTTCCTGGCGATATTCGGGTACCTGGGGATGGTCCTGCACCAAGAGTTCGTAAGCTTGCAGGGCTTGGCGAAGGGCACGCTGTGAGGCTTCGTGCCGGCCGAGCAAATACAGCGTCCGGCCTAAGTTGAAATAAGCGCTGGCCTGACGGTGTCGCTGCTGGGGCGTGGCCGCAGCTTCCCGGGCGTATTCCTCGTAATAAGCTACCAGCGCTTCCAGCAACTGCTTTTCCTGAGGAGTGAGTTCCTTCTTGCGGGCCAGCTGGTCGAATGCGGCGTCGGAGGCGACCAGTTCGATGACGGTTCGGGCACGGTTGGCGGCGCGTTCGGCCAGCTGCCGCTGCTGCTCGGCCAGTTCGCGGGACCGCTCAGCATCCTGGCGACGGTTCTCGGCCAACGCCGCCGCCTCTTCCGCCCGTTGTCGCTCGTGTTCCTCGCGTTCCAGGGCCGACTCCAATTCGCGATTGGCCTGGGCCAGTTGCTGATTTTTGCTTGAGATGACAACGAACAGCAGCAGCAACAGCGCCACGCCCACCAGCGATGCGGCCGTCGTGGTGCCGACCAGCGTGCGATGCCGGCGTGCCCAGCGGGCCAACCGTTGCGTCCATGGTTCGCGATGGACCGACACCGGCTCATCCGCCAGCCAGCGTTCGATGTCCTGCGCCAGAGCCTCGGCGGAAGCGTATCGCTGCTGTGGCTGGTCCGCCATTGCATGCAGGCAGATCGCTTCCAGAGCAGCTGGCACCCACAGCTTACGCTCGCGGGGTCGGATGAGCGCCGGCCTATCGGCCCGACGGTCAAACGGCGCTCGGCCGGTCAGCAGATCGTACAGCGTCGCGCCGAGCAGGAAGACATCCGTTCGTTCGTCCGCCGGTTGACCCTGGCGTTGTTCCGGAGCCATGTATTCTGGCGTGCCCAGCTGGCTGCCCGTGCACGTCAACTCCTCATCCACGCGGTCGTCAAGGACGGTCGGCGACACCTCGCCCTGGCTGTGGGCCTGTTGTTCCACCGACGGGGCAGCCTGCTACGCGCTGGCCACGCGCGGCACACGTCGGGCCAGACCCCAATCCAGCACAATCGTCTCGCCATAGCGGCCCAGAATGATGTTGTTCGGCTTCAGGTCGCGGTGCACGACCCCCTTGCTGTGGGCATAGGCCACCGTGCGCCACACCGCTACCAACCGCTGCAGTAACCCGCGAAACGCCAGTTGCACTTCCGGCTTCTGGAAATGTCGCCGGTTCTTGACACGTTCGTTCCAGCGTGCAATCGCCTGGTCGAACCTTTCACCTTCGACGTAACGCATCACATAGTAAGAACGACCATCCTGCTTGCCGCAAACCAGCACCGGCACCACGCCGGGATGCTCCAGCAACGCGGTGATTTCTGCCTCGCGCTGGAACCGCTGCCGCTGTGCCCATCCCCGAGCGAACTTGATGGCCACCTGCCGACCCAGGGCCAGCTCTTCCGCCAGCCACACCTCGCCCATGCCGCCTTCGCCCACTCGTCGCAGCACCCGGAAACGCGACGACTCCACAATTTCCTCAACCGGCGGATGCTCGGGCTTATCCGCAGCCGGCGGTGTCTGCTGGTCAGGCGGGGTCTCCTGGCCAGGCGGTTTCCACGAGTCCTGGCTCAGCGATGGCAAGTCCGCCGACGAGCCCTTCTCGCTTCCACCCCCTTCGCCGTCCTGCTGCCCTTTGCTTCCGGGATACTCCTCTCCCGCTCCCTTCGCGCTTCCATCCCCCTGTTGGCGTTCTTTGCGGTCTTCCGGCGACATGGGGAATCCTCCTGCTACTGCAACATGTCTAGGTCCACATGCTGCTTCAATTTCTCCTTGGCGGAGTGCCAATAGCGCTTGACGCTCCGCTCGCTGACGTCCAGCCTGTCGGCAATCTCCTGCTGCGACAGGCCCCAATACCACCGCAGCGATACCACAGCCCGTTCCTGCTCATCGAGCACGCCGGGCTGGTCAATTAACGTGTGAAACCGCTCCCAGGCCTTGAGTTTTCCCGGCGTGGCCAGTAACAATGCCGGCTCATACGTCGAACTATCCGAACCGCCAAGGCTTTCGCGATGACATTGCTCCGGCAGTTTCCGCAGCAAATCCAGAAGTGCCCAGCGCAGGTACTGCGCCGCCATCAGCAAAAACTGCCGCGCATCCGCGAACAACGTTTCCCGCTACCAGCGCTGCCACAATCGCAAGGCCGCCTCCTGCACCGCATCGGAGACACTGAACGCGGCGAAATGCCGCCGACGTAACATGTGCCGCGCAATGCTCTCCAGCCGCTCTCTCACATATGCGAACAACGCATTCTCGGCCTCGCGATCACCGTTGCACGCTCTGGCCAACAGCGTTTCCAACCACTCCAGACGGGAATCATCCTGCGACATGGTGGCTCTCCACAGTGGCCGCCGATTTCCAACTCGGCCCAGTCCACGTATACGATAGCATCGTTTCCGCTCCCCAGTGAATAGCCACTGCAACTCGTCCCCCGGTTAGCGTATGCCTCGCCTCTATCCGCAGCAAGCCTCCGCTGAACAATACCGAGTATAGCAAAATACCGAGCAAGGCGGGAGAATCTATGAAATTTCGTTACCGAATTTGTGTTTTGCAACAGCTTCCGGCGACCATCAACAATAAGCATCGGCGGCAGAGACTTGCCGAGCCAGTGCCGCATAGGTTGCTAAACCATAGCGAGCATCAGCAACAAACATCAGCGGTACTGGCAGACTTACCCAGTTGGCACCAGGAACCAATAAACATCGGCAGTGCTCGCAAGCCCACGTCCGCGACCCGCTTGGCCCGAAACACTGGCCCTTTCGCGGAAATGGATAAAAGCCGGCACCTAAAATGTTTAAAATGGCGAGTAATTGTCATATAGCATCTCGCAAAAACGGATAAAAACTGGTGCACACCTGGAGGTGGTCGGGAAACGGTGTGGTGTTTTCCGACCAGAACATGCCTAACTCGTACAGAACCTGGAAGCGATCGGAAAACCCTGCGGTAATCTGGCTGGCCAAATGCTTTGGCAACAGCTTCTAACCATATCCGAATCGTCGTGGCAACGCGCTTAGGTGAAACTGTTTAGGTCCGACTCGGCCGCCGCTATTATATAAATCAGCAGGCGCAATTATATAAATTGGCCGCCGCAATTATAACAATCCGTACCTAACCGCCACGCAAATTATACGAAATTATCCCGCCTCTTCTACCAACCAGGAAAGATATGAAAGCGAGACTGGCTCAACGTAGCGAAGCATACCCCAGTTCGGGCTTCCTTTGGTTTAGATACGCTACCAGTATAGGGACGGACATAATCTAGTTCATAACTGTTAGTTGGGCCATGCATTGACTCGTCATGGAATAGAAGGCGCAGTTCAATAGGCAACTATCGGGCACTACGGTCTTGGCCTAGGTTGAACTGGTAGGCTCATCGTGTGCGGTGGAGCTCAAGTGAAGGGCGCTGTGGACATGCAGGCAGAGGTCTTCGCCAGGTTCTACCAGGGATGCTCGCCGTACTTCGCTTGCTGGTCTTTCTACTGCTGTACGCTGGCAATCGCCACTGCCTCCTAATTACATGACCTATTTCCCGGCGAAGTAGCAACCATGTTTGCACAAATTCTCGAAGCGGTGAGCCTGGCTGGGCAATTCGCCAGCAGTGGCCCGAGCGCATTACCTGCAAGTCACGAACGCCCATTTTCGCCAAGCCCAGGAACGAATCACGGCTCTCGAAAACCGAACCGGGCAGGATGACAGTGATGGAAATGCAGGGGAGATAGGACGGCGTAGTTGCGCACCCTGGCCCGAAACTCGAACCGGCCAGCATGATGGGGACGAAAGGGCACTCCGAATTCCACGTCCTTGCCTACGGCCCGAAAATTCATCGCCGCAGGAAGGTCAGACTGGCACGGAAGTAACGCCAGATAACCGTGCAGCAAAATCCGCAGCAACGCTGCAGCAAAAACCGCAGTTGCAGGAGATGGCGGCCAGCAGCAAACAGCGGAAAATTTCGCGACAAGTTACGGCATTTTGGAACGTTAGACCGCCAGCTGCCGCCTGGTGCCCCTCCGCGCCGGCGGTCGCAATTCTTCGGACCGGCTCCGGTGAGGCTGGCGCGACCGGCGCTGCTGCCAGGTGCCCCTCCGCACTGGCGGTCGCACTACCCCCGGCAGGACTCGAACCTGCAACCTAGGGATTAGAAATCCCTTGCTCTATCCAGTTGAGCTACGGGGGCAAGATGAGTCGCTAGGGGCTGTTTCCGAACACCATTTGGGAAGCCGAGTGGCCGATTTTCGCACCAGCCCTCCGGGTTTTGCGACAGGCTCTATAAGGTTTGTTGCTTACCCACGGGAATTTTTCGCTGCGTGTTTGGCGGCGGTTGTTCCTGGCTGGTGTTACCTTCACAACCGCGCACTCGCTGGGCGAAATACCGGGCACTTTTTCGACGGTGACCGTCTGCGACTCCTGGTGCTGCCAGGAGTTTAACCGAACGATTATAGATCATAATCCTGTTCCGAATGGCTCAATTGATGATAAAGACCATTGCAATTCCGCTGCTGTGCGTTCCCTCACTTCGTCCATGGCCGATTCTAAAAGGCCGGTCGAGTACAGCCACCGTGGCGAAATCTCGCAAGGGCGTTAGTAAATTTTACGAACGCGGCTGGGAGGATCAGGTGCGGAAGCGTTCTCTGCTCCGGTGGCCGATTTCTCCAGCATCTTATGGTGTTTTGCAGCACGGTTGACGCTTGTCTGTGGCTGCAAGGAAGCAGGGCATCGAACCCTGCCGTCGCTTGAGGGCGGTCGGTCGGCTTGCTTTAGCGGTGGGCTGGCTATCATAACGTTGGGGAGAGCAGTGGGGATCGATAGCCAGAAGGTTGGCCGGACGAAATGGCCGGAGCTGTTCCTTGCTGATCGGGGAGCCGCCTGGTGAAGGCCATTCTGCGAAGTCGAACCAGGCCGTCCTGCATACGCCTGGCGGCACTCAAGGCGACCAGGGGCTCAAGACATGAGTGCGAAAGGGATGCTGCAACGACCGGCGGGTATGTACCAGGCTGGAACCACAGAAAACCGCTTACCGCATCTGGAGACATTTTGCCTGGCTGCGGAACTGGGTAGTTTCACGGCCGCAGCCCGGGCGTTTGGCATCACACAAGCGGCGGTGAGTCAGCGCATTCAAAGACTGGAAAGACGACTGGGCGTGGGGTTGTTTCGACGTCGGGCCAGGCGGTTACAACTGACTCAGGCTGGCGAGAAACTCTACGAATACGCGCAGCGATTGCAGCGACTGCAACAGGAAGCGATAGCGCGTGTGACCGGTTGTCGCATGGGACAGATGAGCGAACTGCGAATTGGAGCCAGCACCGTCCCGGGCGAATACCTTCTGGGTGAGTTGCTGGCTCGGTTTCAGGAGCGCTTTCCGCAGGTGCAGGTGCGGGTACAGGTAACTAACACGCAACAAGTTTTGCAGCAGGTAGAGCGGGGTCAGGTGCACATTGGACTGGTCGGTGCCTGCAATGACAGCCCGCAATTAGAGTTTCGCGGTTTCGGTTGGGATCGTCTGGTGCTGGTGGTTTCACCGCAACACCCGCTGGCGATGCGCACGGTAGTGAGCTTGCGCGAACTGATCAAGCACCGCCTCATTGTGCGGGAAGCCGGGTCGGGTTCGCGACAGTGTCTGGAGCAAGCCTTGCGTCGGGCAGGGCTTTCCCTGGATGACTGGGAGTCGGTAATGGAGTTGGGCAGTAACCTGGCGATCAAAGAAGCGGTCCAACGCGGTTTGGGCATCGCCATTGTTTCCCAGTACGTGGTCCGCGACTGGGTCGAATCGGGGCAGTTGGCTCAGGTGGCGATCGCCCGGTGGAAAGCAGCCCGACGATTTTACGCCGTCTGGCGACGCCATAAACCGCTGCCCGTTGCCGCACAACTGTTCCTCGATGTGCTCTTCGCGCGTCGCAGTCCGAGCCGCGCGGCTGTGTGACTTGCTGTCGCCGACGAAAACCGCTCCTGCCAGTCATAAACGACGTTTATGCCAGGGCGCCGGGCTATAAGCATCGTTTGGTACCACCGTCTATCCCCACCGGTTAGCATCAGAAGGAGAGGCAAGGAAGCGTGCTATACCTGGGGCGAATCAGGGACGGGGGCAGACCTTCCGTGGAAATTCGGCAGGGGTGGGAGACGCGAGCCGTGTCCTGGTGGATGTCGGAACTCGGATGGCGTATCCTGATCTTTCCGACCTTGATGCTGGTGCTGGCCGTGTGGGAAGCGCTGCTACCGCGTCGGCGCTGGCAACTAGCCAAGCCATGGCGTTGGATAAGCAACCTGGGTCTGGCGTTGCTCAACAACGTAGTATTGCGTGTTCTAGCACCACTGGGATTGGCCGGGATTGCCCTGTGGGCCGAGGAACTACACCTGGGACTGCTTCGGTATTTTGACTTACCCGAAATCGTAAGCATTCCGCTCACCGTAGTGCTTCTGGACTTGGTCGTTTACACGCAGCACGTTCTTTTTCATCGAGTGCCGATATTATGGCGGCTTCACCTGGTGCATCACGCGGACCTGGATTTCGACTTCACCACTGGCGTGCGGTTTCACACGCTGGAGATATTGCTTTCTTTCGGCATCAAGGTGGCAGCTGTGATCCTTCTGAGCGGGGCAGTGCTGGGCGTGGTGATTTTTGAGTTGTTGCTGACGGCGACGTCGCTGTTTAACCACGCAAATATTAGGCTACCGGCCCGAATAGAACAGTGGCTGCGTTTGGTTGTAGTCACCCCCGAAATGCATCGAATTCACCATTCCGCAGTCGTGCAGGAACTCAACAGCAACTACGGATTCAACCTCCCCTGGTGGGACTTTCTGTTTCGCACCTACCGACCAGAACCGCGCGATGGCCAGGAGAAGATGCTGATCGGGCTCAGCTGGCTGCGCGAAGAGCGCCAGGCCAACCGGCTGCCCTCTATGCTGGCGCTGCCGTTCCTGGTACGTTTACCGCAGCAGAACCAGCATGTTTAACGAGTAGCGAGTGGCGAGTAGTGAGCAGTAAGGCCCGGTATTGGGTTACCGCGGAGAGGCGTCGCAGATCACGGTTTAGCTGGCGGTGTTGATGGCAGCGGCAGGTGCTGCAATTGCCGACCCGTGGTTTGCGGATCTACAGTTAGTTGCAGTTGTAAACGCATCAGCATTTGCTGTACCGGCAGAGGGAGCGGCCTTTGCGCCAGCTGGCGGAGTTGTTCCCGATCTTTGTCGCCGAGAAGCCAGCCCCGCGCCTGCACGTGAGTGTAGAGGGCCTGAGCCACTGCCAGTTGAACGTTCTCCGGTCGTCGCGCAGTGAGTAAGGTCTGCAAAAGCGCCCTTTGCACCTGTCGGCCAGGGACATAAGCGAGAACTGACGCAGAGGAAGGAGCCAGGCCGTCGTCCACTAGCGCAGCGAGAAGTGCTGGTATTGCCGGTTCGATGCTGAAAGCGGAAAGCTCGCCGCGTGCGATCCGGCCTAAGTCCTCAAAAGCCGATTGTCGCATGTTCTGCTTTTGCTGAGGTGTCAAGGGCGGGCTCGCGGGTACGCTGGCGGTTTGCAGAACGTGCTGGAGCATAGGTTCACTAAGTGGCGGGGGCACGGCAATGCCGACGAGGGCAAACCGGCTTGCCAGACGTCTTGCCTCACGCTCCTGCCTGGCCGGACCCCAGAGCACTACCGGCACACTACCTCCTTCCGGGCTCTGCCGCAACAAACTCAGCAAATGCTCCAGCGGGTAGTCCGCCAGGCGCAGGTCGAGCACCAGCAGATCAGTGGGCGTTTGCGCCACCTCACGAAGCACGGCACGGGCGCTGCTAGTGAGATGGATTGCGTAGCCCTGGGCACGCAAGCGTTCGGCCAGCTGGCGTGCCTCGACCGCATCGGTCATAGCCAGGATGGCCCTGCGGCCGTCGGTAGCGGCCACGGTGCGTGCCAGAATTTCCACAACGCGCGTGCCACCCGGAAACGGACCCGACATGGGGGTACGCAAGATCGTTTGTACAGCCTGCCACTGAATACGCGGGTCGGGATAACTGAGCGCCCGTACCAAGGGCGGGGGACAACCTTGCGACGAGCGAAGCAATCGGGCGTCGCGAATCTGCTCCAGCACCTGCAAGGCCGCCAATGCTGTTGCCGTTTTCCGTTCGCTCAGCGCCCGCCCGAGGGCCTCCTCTATCAGTCGCGAATCGGTAACGCTCAGAGAAGCAATCAGTGGAGGAGCGGTTTCGGTCAAGGGCTTATTCCAACCGCCGAGTTCGATGGCGCGTTCGAGCAAGAAACTCGTCAGCAGGACCTGGGCAGGACGATAACCGGGCTCGATGGTCAGGAGTTTCCGCAACCAATAGGTACCGGCAAGCACCTCGTATTCGCGACGTGTAACTGGCTGCGCGACCAGTCCCTTGCCAGCTTCCCACCGCCACCATGACAGGGTGTCTCCGGGCGGTAAAGTTGCGCGGTGGTGGTAATAATCTTCTGCTTCGCGAAGCAACATCACCCGCCAGTCTCCGAGGGCTAAAGCCGGGTTCTCGGGGAGGACATCGGGCAACGGCTGCTGCAGCAACGAAGCGAGTACCCGGCGAGCCTGATCGCGCAGCAGCGGTGTTTCCCGGGGATTAGCCTGCACTAGCCACAAATACGGAATCATGCGGGGATCGCGTTCCTCTGCGGTAATTTGCAACGCAATACTTCGGAGTCCGGCAGATGGCGATTCCACCAGCACGGTCAGAAGCGGCAGCGTGGCAGTGCCGCGCATGTAACGCAGGACGGTAACCACGTCGCCATGTACTTCCTTTTGTTGCGGATCAGCCAGAACCTGGATCAACAACGGTACAGCACGCTCTCCGGCCAGGACTAATTGCGTCATAGCGTAGTGCCGCTCACCAGGCCGGCCTCGCAATCGCTGCACGTAGAACTGCAAGAGCTTTTCATCGCCGAGTCGCTTGGCCAGAGCATTGTTCAATTCTTGCAACAGGGCACGAGTGATCGGCAAGGCCTGACCAGTCTTCGGGTCCTTAATCGCCGCTTTATCCAATCGTGGGTGCCCAGCTAACCGTAAAAAAGGCACTAAGCCTTCTCGATCATGCACACCTAAAAGAAACTTGTCTCGTTCTTCCGCGCCGGTTTTTTGCAAAAGCTCCCAGAAGCGCGTGAGCCAATCGCTGGCGCGGTCGTAATTGCCTGCCTCCAGCTCGAAAAAGACGGCGTTCCAAAGCTCCGGCAAGGTAGTGGGCGTGCGAACATACGGTAGGATCAAGCCCGGCTGCGCATTGACGGGGCCGGCCATAGCCCAGGCGACCAGACCGATCGCTGCAATGGTCACGGCAAGCAACTTTGATGTGCCGACCAAGCTTCTTCGGGCCGAGCCGGTGCAAGGCAATGTTGCCAAGCTCATGGTAGCCTGCCTCCATAGAATTGCGGAGCATCCAGGCCGGGAAATCCCGAAGGGACGCATCTTTCCCTACAGTGGCGATGGAAGCGGCAGCTCGATACCACTGAGTCCCTACAGGACAGCTCTGCCATGTCCCCGGTTCACACTTGGAAAGAGAAAGACTGCTGTGTCACGCCAATCCAGGCCAGCATTATTCTGGCCGGAGCCAGTCCGCTATTGGGATCATACTTCCAATTCCTGGCGGATCAGGTCGGCGTAAGTTTCGCGTCGGCGGATCAACCGATGTTTGTCGCCATCCACGAGCACTTCGGCAGCTCGGCAACGACCGTTATAATTGGAACTCATGGCCATTCCGTAAGCGCCGGCACTGAAAATCGCCAGGAGTTCGCCACGCTTTACCTCGGGAAACCAGCGGTCGCGAGCCAGAAAGTCGCCGGATTCGCACACCGGCCCGACGATGTCTGCCGGACGGGTATGTGGTATCGAAACTTCATAATCTTCCGGCGGTGCGGGGACATCGGCTGGCGGCTCAACCGGCCAAATGCGATGAAATGCATCGTACAGCGTGGGGCGGATCAAATCATTCATGGCCGCGTCTTGAATGATAAAACGTTTGCCACCGCTTTCCTTGACATAAAGGACGCGGCTGACCAGAATGCCGGCATTACCGACGATAAACCGCCCGGGTTCCAGGATGAGTTGACATCGCGCTTCACGCACTGCCGGCAGGATGACTTCGGCAAACGCGTCGGCTGGTAACGCTTCTTGTTTGCGGTAATGGATGCCGAAGCCTCCACCGGTGTTGAAATAACGGATGTCATGGCCTTGCCGTCGCAGAGTGGCGATGAGAGGAATGGCACGTTCCAGTGCGGCTCGATAAGGTTCGGTGCTGTAAATCGGGGAACCTAGGTGCATGTGCACCCCCACCAGTTCGACCCGGGGATGGTGCACCAAGCTGGCTGCGATCCTTTCCACTCGTTCCCAGTCCAGTCCGAATTTGGTGCCACGCTTTCCAGTGGTGGTCTTGACATGGGTTTTCGGGTCCACATCAGGGTTGACACGCAGAGCGATACGCACACGTTGACGCCGCCTCTCCACCAGTTCACTGAGAGCCGCCAACTCCCCTTCACTTTCCACATTGAACATCAGGATGCCGGCATCCAGAGCCTCGCTCATTTCCCGATCGGTTTTGCCGACGCCTGCGAAGACAATGCGTTCGGGAGCGCCACCGGCCTGGATAGCACGAAACAATTCCCCGCCGCTGGTCACATCAAAGCCCGTGCCGTTTTCCCGCATCAGTCGGCAAATCGTCAGGTTCGGGTTGGTTTTGATGCTGTAGCAGATGAGCGGTTCGGCCGGGGCGAACGCCCGCTGCAATTGATGCAAGTGATACAGGAGCGTTCGCTTGCTATAGACAAACAGCGGTGTGCCGTAGGTTTCTGCCAGTTCAGGAATCGGGACACCTTCACAGTACAGCACTCGACCACTGTAATGAAAATGATCCATTGGCTGCATCCCTCGCCTCGTTCACCGAAATCTGTAACCACCAGGACACAAAGGCACCAAGGCTGACTGAGTCGGCATCGCCCTTTGTGTCATTGTGGTTATTTGATGATCCGCTGGGAGGGTGTTCGCTTTCACCGGCCGGTTGCGGGTTCGTCATTCCGGAGCCGTTTTCGCCAGTAGGTAAGCTGCTTCTCGACTTCCGTCCTCGCGGTCGAGCCAGCACTGCGAAAAGCATTGATAGCGTTGCGCGCGCCGAGCACCTCATAAACAGTGCTGCTCAGACCGGATTGCACTGCTTCCCAGATTTCCGGCGAGAGTTCGGCTAAAGTGCAGCCGCGCCGTTCGCATTCCTGTACCAGCCGACCGACTAGCTCGTGGGCCGTCCGCAAGGGAATGCCGCGACTTACCAGATGCTCCATCAGCGTCGTCGCGTCCAGAAATCCGCTCTCAATTCGTTCAGCAATGCGGGTGGAGCGCAGTCGGCTGGAACGAACCAGGGGCACGGCAACTCGCAGGCAACTTTCCACGGTGTCGCTGGCATCGAAGACTGCTGGCTTATCCTCTTGTAGGTCACGGTTGTAAGCCAGCGGCAAACCCTTCAGCAGTGTAAGCAGCTGTACCAGTCGCCCAATCACGCGACCGCATTTGCCACGAATCAACTCCAGCACATCCGGGTTCTTCTTGTGCGGCATGATGCTGGAACCGGTACAGAAGCGATCCGGCAATTCCAGAAAACCAAATTCCGTCGTCGTCCAAAGAATCCATTCCTCCGCCCAGTCGCTCAGATGCACCGCTAGCAACGATAAGGCGCTGACGAACTCGACGGCGAAATCGCGATCGCTGACGGCATCCAGACTGTTGCGGCAGACATCGGCGAAACCGAGTTGCTCGCGGACCAGTTCGAGATCGATCGGCAGCGAAGTGCCGGCCAATGCTGCTGATCCCAGGGGGAGAACATTGACACGTTTGCGACAGTCGCTGAGCCGATCGCGGTCTCGCTGCCACTTCTCGATCCAGGCACAGAAATAATGACCGGCCAGGATTGGTTGTGCACGTTGCAGGTGCGTGTAACCGGGCAGAATCACCTCCCGCTCTGCTTCCGCCCGTTCCAGAAATGCCCGTTGGAATTCACTCAGCAAATTGTCCAGGCGATCGATAGCATCGCGTATCCAGAGTCGCAGATCGGTCGCCACCTGATCATTACGACTGCGGGCAGTGTGCAGCTTCCGCCCCACATCACCTAAGCGCTCCACCAGAGCGTGCTCAATGTGTGTGTGGATATCCTCCAACTCCTGTCGCCAGGGGAACCGACCACTGGCGATCTCCTCGCGAATGGCCTCCAACGTCTGGACAATTTGCTCGGCCTCGGTAGCGGTCAGCAAACCGGCCTTCGCCAGCATACGGGCATGCGCCTGGCTGGCTGCTATGTCCTGCTCATATAGCCGCGCGTCAAAACTCACCGACTCGGTAAACCTCTCCACGTCCGGGTCGGTCGCCTCACGGAATCGCCCACCCCAGGTTTTACCGCTCACCGTTGCCCTCAAGTATTTCGGATAGCTCGCAGCGATTCGGCCCAAGCGGGCTGACGCCCGGGCTCTTTTTCGACGAAAGGTTTTTGACCTGCAGCAAGGTTCGGCCGAGCCGGTCGCTCACCAATGCAAGGCTTTCCGCCCGAAGCGAACGGCTGTCAGGTTTGCCATGAGGCCAGATGCTGCAAGTCGCTGGCCGCCCTTCTCAGGGAAATTCTCGCCAGTTCTGCCGTTGTTGTCCGCAGCACCAGCCTCACGCCAGGCCGAGTTCTTTCAATTGTTTTATATCCACCGGTGCCGGTGCTCCGGTCATGAGGTCTTGAGCTCGCTGAGTTTTGGGAAAAGCGATGCAGTCGCGGATGCTGTTCAAACCGGCCAGCAGCATGACCAGACGATCCAGTCCCAGGGCAATTCCTCCATGCGGCGGGGCGCCAAAGCGGAGAGCGTCCAACAGAAAGCCGAACCGTTTGCGGGCCTGCTCTTCGTCCATACCAATGCACCGGAAGACTCGTTGCTGGACATCGGGACGATGAATACGGATACTGCCCCCGCCCAACTCGTAACTGTTGACCACTAGGTCGTACGCTTTGGCACGTACCGTGCCTGGCGCGCTTTCCAGTCGTTCCAGGTCTTGGTCCACGGGACTGGTAAACGGATGGTGGTTGGCCACCCAGCGCTGTTCCTCTTCGTCCCAAATCAGCAACGGGAAATCTACGATCCAGGCCAGAGCGAATGTGCCCGGCTTAGTCAGGCCCAGTTCTGCAGCCAGGTGGTTCCGCAATGCCGCCAGGGTATCGCATGCGATCTTCTCCGTGTCGGCAACGAAAAACAAAACATCGCCTGGCCGAGCCGCGAACCGTTCCCGCAGACTTTGCTGTATCGCTGCCGGGAAGAATTTTTCGATGGGCGAAGTGAATTTTTCCGCCTCGACTTTCAGCCAGGCCAACCCTTTTGCTCCGTAGCGTTTGGCGAACTCTTCCAGTTCTTCGAGCCGCTTGCGTGAATACTTTTCTGCCGCTTGTGGCGCGCACAATCCTCGCACCACACCGCCCTGTTCGACTGCCTGCCGGAACACGCGGAATTCTGTTTTCGCCGCCAGGTCGCTGACGTCCTCGATCTCCATACCGAAACGCAGGTCCGGCTTGTCCGTTCCGAATCGTCGCATCACGTCGGCGTAGGAAAGTCGAGGCAAAGGCGTGGCCACGTTGTATCTGAGCAATTCCCCGAAGACCCGCACCAGGAATCCTTCAATTACTTCCATGACGTCATCCATTTCGACAAATGACATCTCCACGTCCAGCTGCGTAAATTCCGGTTGACGATCCGCTCGCAGGTCTTCGTCGCGCAGGCAGCGGGCAATCTGGTAATATCGGTCTAACCCCGCCACCATGAGAATCTGCTTGTAGAGCTGTGGCGATTGCGGCAGGGCATACCAGCACCCGCGATGCAGTCGGCTGGGAACCAGATAGTCGCGAGCGCCTTCCGGCGTGCTGCGGCCGAGCATCGGCGTCTCTACTTCGACAAATCCGCGTTCGTCAAAGTAATGATGTACGATCTTGTTCAGGCGATGCCGCAGCAGTAGCACTTGCTGCATGGCAGGACGACGCAGATCGAGATAGCGATACCGCAGCCGGATTTCTTCGTTGACCGGCTCAAAAGCGCCGATCTCAAATGGCGGTGTGTCGGCACGGTTGAGCACCTCCAGCGATTGGGCGCGTACCTCGATGTCACCAGTGGCCAGTCTCGCATTGCGCGTTCCTTGGGGGCGGGCGGCAACAGTGCCGGTAACGCGAATCACCCACTCGGCACGTAAATCACGGGCCTGGGCGTGCATGGCCGTGCCCGCTGCCGGGTCAAATACCACCTGTGTCATCCCGTATCGATCACGCAAATCTATGAATACCAGACCGCCATGATCCCGGTAGGAGTGTACCCAGCCACAAAGTGTTACCACTTTACCGGCATCACTCAGACGTAATTCGCCGCAGGTGTGCGTGCGTCGCCCATGGCTCATGATTCGCCCTCTTCTGCGTCTGGAAGTTGTGAGCTAGTGCCCATCAGATTCCGGACTCATGCTCGAGTCAATTTACCCAAAGGGTTCATCCGCCCGCCTCTTGATCGGATCAGTTCATCGGGCGTTGCCTGCCCTTCGGCCTGGACAAGGCTGTTATTGCAGAATAACCGGGTGGGCAACGGCTCATTATATGCCACATCCGATTCGGCAAGACCAACCCACAGGCACTTGCCCAGGTTGCAGGCTCCGCAATATCTGGCGGGTTATTTAGCCGGGCTTAGTTCGTTGTTCCAATCGACTGCCCGAAACGGGACCAGTAAACTGGCCCGGCGTGTCGTTCCCGGTTCGCTGGCCTGGATACTGATCAAAAATTTACCCGCTTTTTGCACGGGCAGGTCAAAGCGAACGTCCAGAAAATCCAAGTCCCCAGGAACCTTGCGAAATTGCCCCTTGACCGGAAAGCTGTCCGGCAGCGTCTTTCCTTGTTCATCTAACAATCGCATTTCGACATCTAAGTTCCAGGTTTCGTCCAGCTTCGCCTTTTTCCCGCGCAAAACCACGGCGGTGACGTACAGGGTCTGGCCAACCACACCTACTGCTGGACAGGGCAATTGCACTTGCGGCGTATAGATGCTATATAGTTGAAACTGTACAATCCCGAACTCTCTAGCCGTTATTTTGAACGGCAGCATCGCGCTGACTTGCAAAGCTGCTGGATTTTGCGAGTCCTCTGCCCTTACCTGCAGCCGATAATCACCGGCCGGTGAATCCTCCGGCAAACTAATATGCAGTGCCTGGCGCACCACGGCACCGCCAAAAACGCGAACCTGTATCATTTCAGGTAAACGCTGCTGGACAATTACCTTGTTGCCTGGACCAACCAGTTGGACATGAATCACGTAACGCATTCGCCCCGCTTCATCATTTTTCAAACCGGCGATATCGAACCGGAAATGCAGGACGTCGCCCGGCAGAAAACGTAAATCCTGCCGCACGGGGCCGAGTTGCCCATAAGTAGCAACCAGATTGCGTACCGTCAGGGTATCAGCTTGCGAGAGCACTATGTTGGCGATCAATAAAGGGGTCAGCATAAGCATTGCTTAGCACCTGAATCGTGTCATGCGCGATCTGGCGTCAGCACTTCGATTGGCGTGGCGGTATGATTATCTAAATCACCTGGTTAGCATTTCGCAGCTCCAGGCCCACGTTGTAATGTCGTCGGCTCTGCCTGAATAAAAAGCGTTTCGCCGGTTATTGCACACAGATTATTCGGCAATAGTTGATTGGCGCGTGCCGGAAGCCTGCCATCAATCGAAGCCACAGGTTTTACGTCAGCGAACTTATTCTTATTATGTCTCCAGCCACTTGGCCACGGCATAAACGAGAGCGACTACTAGCTTTCGGCCTCGACGCGGGCGAGAATGATGCCGAATCAGCCACTTGGCCACGGCATAAACGAGAGCGACTACTAGAGCGATAATCAACCAAACACAGCCGACCTCGTCCTGTTGAGTACCGCTCGGGGATTGGGGTACGGAGTTGCTAGATACAGAGTTTGCACGCTGCGGTCCTGGCATCTGACCGGAAGCGGTCGCGGTTGCTCGCGCCTGGCTAGATGGACTCTGAACGTTACCACCTGGAGCGGTTTGCTGAAGATTTGCTGCAATCGAGTGTGGCTGATTGTTCACCGCAAAGGTATGACCAGGCCCTTTCGATAAATGGTCGGTCAACCATTCGGTACCCCCGGTTTTCACGGTTTGCGTGCCGGTATGGGAGTTCGTAGCGGTTTTAAAGAAGTTTGTGTGTTCCTCAAGCCACTCAGTAGAGACTGGAACCGGAGAACCACCGATCGCGATCAGCGACGGGACGTGATTAAGAATTTCATCGGGATAGGGCAGTTGATATGGCTCCTTTGTGCAGTAATCCGCCAGTGCTCTGGCAAGCCCCTGAACCTCTTTATCATCAAAGCTCTCTAATGCATCCCAGATTGGAGTCTGGCCGGGAGCCAGGAAATCAGCTTTTTGGAAAATAAGATAGTCATCGTCATGGAACTGATCCCAGACGGAAGGGTCGTGCTTGATAGCCAGCAGTGAAAGATAAATTACCAGTGCCGAGAACGAATCTACCTTGTCGCCGTAATAGCCATTCACAATACGCTTGGGGTGCTGGTAATTCGGGTGCCCAACCTCGTCAGGCGGGTTGCCGTGCAGGCTTGGAATATACATACCGTCATAATCGACCAGCACCAGATGGTCCTTTTTATTCACCAGGATATTGCCGTGTTGAAGGTCTCCATGGCCGATACGGGCTCGCCGTAACTGCTGCATCAACTCCCGCCACTGTTCAATCCATTTATCCAGACGGTCAAGTTTTGTGTACTTCAATGCACTGCTGATTGCTTGATCGAGTGTCCGGCCTTCAATCCACCGCATCTTGATAAGAGGGAACCAGCTCCCGTTGACCAGTATGCCTTCCTGCTGATATGCGAAACTAACCAGATGCCGGCGGCAACTGCGCGGCTGTTGTTGCAAATGTTCGGTGAGGCGTTGATAGCGATATTGTTGTGTCTTCACGGGGCGGGTGAACAAGCGAACTGCATAACAACGCCGTGATCTGGTATGCTCTAAGCAGAAAACAATAGCAAAGTTACCCGAAGAAGGTGCAGGTAAGCCCCAGTTATCGCAGACAGGCTTGCAGCGTCGCAATTTTGGATCGCGCAGGGATTGATTGGGGTCCTGGATCGCGAGCTGATAGTCGGAATGACTGGGCCAGTTGGTCATGAGTGCCTCCCTGGCTGTGCTGTTGGTTGCAGCAGTGCGGTCGCCTGCGCAAGCCAATTCCGTAGCAATTCCCTAAGCGAGTGAATCACTCCAATCCCCCTTATTTAGGCCCTGGGTCCTAATCTACCCAACGAAGCCGAACCAGTGTGATGTCGTCGTTTTTCATCCTCGAATCAGAACGCAGTTGGTCAAAAACTTGTGACAGATTCTGCCTCTCTTCGGAGACAAGTATTTTCTTCAGCTGGTTCGCTTGCCGCTCTGTTTGCGATTCTTTAGTGATCCAGGCGGAAAGGGAATCGGTAGCCAACCAAAGTTGGTCACCCGGTGAGAACTGCCCGCTGGACCGCTGTATGCCCTCGACCGTCAGGTAACGGCGATTGTAGTCCGTGTCGGTACCAATCAATTGCGGCGAAACCGTGAACTGTTCGGCGAGCAGGTCCGGTACCATTTTGAATAAGCGGCCATCGCGCCAGTGGAATAAACAGTTATCGCCGATAGCCATAACTCGATAATGGCAGGTGTGGGATGGCTCGTCATATTGGAGCAACAGTACCAACAGCGTCGCATGGGAACCTCGCTCAGCTTTTGCCTCAATGAACCAGGGAACGTTTCCGCCCGATTCGGCAACTCGCCATTGGTTCGCCTGTCTCTTCCATAACTTCGCCTTGGCGGCTACCCATTGTCGAAACTCGTCCAGTAATTTGTTGCTCAACGGCGTTTCAGTATCAAACATGTAGCTCCAGAGGTTTGCTTGTAACCTGTTGTCGCGATCACGCTTGTCAAGCGCATCGTTTACCGCATGGAAAGTAAGGATTTCTGCCCATAGCGCGGAGGCAAAGGACTCGGTGGCGCCGTCGCTAATAGCGATAGCCAATTCGGCTCCGAACCTTAAGTGGTACGTACGAGGGGGATAAGTCTCATAATCGCGGCAGACATCTATAAAATCCTTATTCGCGTAAGCCCAGGCATCTTCACATTCTTGCAGGGTATATCCGAGCTTAGGTAAGCGGTAAATTTCTAGATGCCAGCGTATTTGGGGTAAAGACCGAGGTTCGGGTCTCGGGCCTGGCCTTCGTTCGATCTGGTTGGCGGGTTGGGCTGACTTCTTTACTTGCGGACGTGCGTTTCGTCTTCCCATAGGGAAATACTCGCCGAAAAGCACGGACTGCTGCCATGGCCACAGGCGTAAGAGGTCAAGCCAACGTAGCTGGGAAGTGTTCATAGGATCGCATCGTTAGGATTAGCGCAAGTTTTTAGGCTGGGTGCCAATGTTGAGGAAGCGGACAATCTCGGTCATCGGAGCGTTGAAAACGAAGCCGCGCGAGTCTGTCGAGACCGGCATTCCTTCGGCTTGAGCCAGTGCGACGATATGCGGAGGCAGGACGCTGGACATGCGGAACAGCAGCCGGGCATAGTCATCAGGCAAAGTGGCTTCTTTGTCCGCACCGGGATAAAGCCAGTTCCTGCGCTGCTCTTCAGTGGCCGGGGTTTCGGAGATGTGCAGGTTGAATAGCAGGACGTGACCGTCGCGGGTGGCCAACTGACGAATTGCCAGAGCTGCCGGTTCGGGATCGCCGTCAGTGGCTTGGCCGTCGGTGATGTTGAAGACGATGGGCGGAAACGAATCCTGATGTTTGGCCACCCATTGTTGCATCAAGTCGTGCGCGCGGCGCAGGGCTGCGCACATGGGTGTGCCGTTGTCCGCCACAGGGTCCACCCAGATTGGAAAACGCAGCATTCGCCCATCCACCGGGCGTTGTTCTACGCGAAGTGGGGACTCGGCCAGATCGCAGACGGACACCAGCTCTTTGCCTGCCAGGTTTCCACCTAACGCTGGCCCGATTTGCTCGTTTTTCATTCCGTAACCGATTACGCCAATGTCATAGTAATACCGCACACCTTCGCGGCTGTCTTTAGTGCAACGAATGCACAGGTCCATGAGCAGGCGATTCAAGGCTTCGGCCAAGGCATCAGCTTTGCGTCGGCCACTGCCATCACCCACAGCCTCGCCCATCGAGCCCGACTGATCAATCAGAAAGAGGAAGCAGGTGGGGTTGCGGCGACTGATCTCGGCTTCGTACGCCATAGTCATGCTCCTTATGCCGTGTTTGTTGCTTCGAAAAACCTTGTTTTCACCTCTTTAAACGGAAGCCGGCAGACGATTGTGACAAAATTTTTGGCACGGCGGGACTGAGAATCGGTTGCGTAAGCAGCCCATTCATCGGGCAATACCTACTTGGGGCGTTTAGGACTAAAACTGTCATATTTCGGCCGCCATCCGCGTTAAGTTATGAAAACGGAACTTTTCAAACTGGCCGACGCCCTGTCCGAGTGGCGGATAAATCCAAGCCCTGGACATGCTCGGCTGAGAATGCACAAGGAGTGCGTCATGTACTTCCTCGTCGCTTACGACATTGCCGATCCCAAGCGCTTACAGCGAGTGGCCCGGTTCATGGAACGGCGAGCCTTACGTTGCCAGAAATCGGTGTTCGTTTACCAGGGAGATGTCAACGGTGTCAGCCGCATGCTCAACGAGGTAGTGGAATTGCTCGACACCCAGGAAGACATCGTCCAGGTCTGGCAACTGGCCCGGGGTCAACCTTTAACGGGTTGGTATCGCGGTCGGCCTATGCCGCTGGACCCCGCTGGCTGCGTAGTAACCGGCGGCCGGACCGTGCTGATCGAGAAACCCCCACGCTAGGCCATTCGCCGATAACCGCCTGGGTTTCACCCAGTGCCACTTCGGATTTTACCGGGCCTAAAACGGAGCTGAAGTCGGCGAGAAAAAAGTGTGTCACGCCGGACAGCGGTACGGCGTTTATTTAGTGAAAGGCAGGAAACAGGCCCCTTATGCGAAAGGATGCGACCATGCAACCAGCCAATGGCCAACCGGTGATTGAGGTGCTGCCCCGGGTTTATCGTGCGGTTCCGGCGCCGCAACGAGCTCTCGAGGAGCTCCAAGCCGAACTTTACGCTGAGGTTCGGGCCAAAGGTCGGCCCGTTCGGCAGTTGGTCACGGCTTTGCTCGACCGCCGAAATCTTTACGCCGCATGGCGGTTTGTCCGAAGCAATGACGGTGCCGACACGCCGGGTGTGGACGGTATGACGTGTAAAGAGCTTGACCAGTCCGAGGCGGCCGACGCTTTACCACGCCTCTTCGAACAGATCAGCCACGATATCCTCCACGGTTGCTACCGTCCGCATCCGCCACGCTGGGTGGATGTGCCGAAACCTGACGGCGGTACACGCCGGCTTGGTATTCTCACCGTCCGCGACCGCATCGTTCATGCCGCTCTGAAGAACGTTCTCGAACCTATTCTGGAGCCGGTTTTCACCTATGCCAGCTTCGGCTTTCGGCCTGGTCGCAGTACCGCAGCCGCTCTGTACGAAGTCCTGCGCTATGCCAACCCCGACGATCACGGTCGGCTGGTTTATCCTTACGCCATGCATCTGGACATCAAGGACTGTTTTGATACGGTCGACCACACACACCTGTTCGCTGCCCTCTCGGAACATGTTGCCGACGCCACGGTATTGCAGCTTTTGCGTCAGTTGTTGCAAGCCTGCGCACACCGGGCACGATACTGGTTCCGCACCTACTACGTTGGCCTGTTGCAGGGTAGCGTGCTGTCGCCACTGCTGTGTAACCTGGCTTTGCACACTCTCGACCGGGAGATGTTGAGCATGCGCAGCGCTACTCAGAAAGGCATTGTTTATTTCCGCTACGCCGATGACCTGCTGATGCTGGCCCGTACCGAGGAATTGGCCCGTAAAGCCTTCCGCTCCGCTCGCGCTGTGTTGCAGAGTATGGGGCAACATTTCGGTGTCCGCAAACCCAATATCGTCCATCTCTCTCAGGGTGTGGACTGGCTCGGTGTCCGGATCCGCGTTTCTACTAATCCCTGGACTGGGAAACTCCAGCCTGGGTTCGTCATCCCCGATGAACGCGTCCGGGAAATGATTCAGCGTCTCCACGAAATGACCGTCCCACCTAGCGCTAAACTTTCGGAACAAACGTTCGACCTCGGTCAGTGGATTATTTCCCTGAACCGCCAGTTGACTGGCTGGCACACCGCCTACCAGTTCGCCGACAACTTCTATGAAGTCGCACGTACTCTCGACGACGTACTTCAGCGCCGGTTCGAGGAACTTCTTATGGCCGTTACCGGTAAGGGAAGACAGTATGTACGCGGCACTTACCGGACCCGGTTACTGCGCGGCTTTAGTACCTGGCAGGTGGACGGACAGCAATTGATGGTCCTCTCCTCGGAAGCACCTCGCTGCCCTAATCCCAAAAAGCTCAATACCCGACCCGCTTGGATGCGCCCGCCGCACAGCATTGGCTCACCGGAAGTCAATCAAGTCCCCTGGGTGCAGAATTTGCCTCCTCAAGCACTGCCGCAACCCGCCGGACAGTTCCAACAACCGGGTGGTCAGCAACACCCCGCTAATCCGCCAGTGCCCATCCAACAGCCTGCGCCTCAGACCCAACCGAATTCCGAGACCCATTCGTGAGTCGCCCTGCTCTTGCTTAGGCGGGAGGACGTAGCTATGGCTAAACGCATTACTTATGTCCAGACCCCGGTCGCGCACGTCGTCGGCCCAGGCAAGCTCAAGATCATCAACGGTCGCCTCGCCTTTACCACCGGCGATGGCACACCGCTGCGGCTCGACTTGGCCTCCTTGCGTTCCATTTATTGCTACGGCCCAGTCGGCGTCACCGACGAGGCCATGCAACTGATTCTGCAACACGGGATCGACCTGGTTTGGCTCAGTCCCGCCGGAAACGAATGTCGTGGCCGAGTTGTACGTTACGACTCTAGCTCCACCGCTCTGCGCATGATCCAGCATCGCGTCCTCGCTCATCCACAGGCCCGTATCGAGCTGGCTCGCTTCATCGTACAGGCCAAAATCGAGTCCCAGCTCAAAGCTGCACGACACTATCAGCGCCAGGGCCTAGCCTTTGCTGGCAAGTTCATCGAGCAATTTCAAGCCATCCTGGCTATGCTTCCCACTACCGCTTGCCTCGACAGCTTGCGCGGCTTTGAAGGCCAGGCCTCCGCCCTTTGGTACGAACTCTACTCCCAGCTACTTGTCCCACCCTGGACGTTTCCCGGCCGCAACCGCAGACCTCCTACCGATCCCGTCAACGCCTTACTCAGCTTGGGTTACACTCTCCTATTCCGAAGGGCAGAAGCAGCCGCCGAAGCCCATGGCCTGGAAGTCGCACTCGGTGCCTTGCACGACTTTCGACATGGCCGACCTTCTCTCGCCTGCGATTTCGTTGAGCCTTTCCGTGTCCCGGCCGTTGACCGCTGGGTATTGACCCTGTGCAACCAGCATCGCATCCAACCGCAACATTTCCAGAACACCCCCGAAGGCATACGACTGACGCCTGACGTCTTCCCCCGTATCATAGGCTTGTGGGAACAGCACTTCGCAGCCTCCAACTTCCAACGCTCTTTGGAAAATTGTCTGCAGCACTGGATCGCTTTACTCAGAACGTGGGCCAGTCGCTTGCCTGACCCACTTTTCGATTCCTCTCAGCCCCCACCTCCAGGCAACTGTGTAAGTTCTTAGCCATGAAAAACTTACAGCTATCCCTTGCCTTAACAATAAACGTTTTTCTTTGCAAGCCCCGACCTTATCCACGAGGCCTAGGCAACCCTCCCGCGCAAGTTCACGTCTCCACACCACTTCCGTGGCCCCGCATCGCAACTTAGACCCCAACCAATAGGGGATTGAAACCCCACGATGAACTACCAGAGGTCAAGCTCTGTCCGTTATCGCAACTTAGACCCCAACCAATAGGGGATTGAAACATGGGTACCGCGGGGGTTACGTGCTATGTATCGCCGAATCGCAACTTAGACCCCAACCAATAGGGGATTGAAACTCCGCCTCAACAACGAGCCGGCGGTCACGAACAAAAATCGCAACTTAGACCCCAACCAATAGGGGATTGAAACGCCGGCTGCAAGGGCAGGGTAAGCGGCATGGGCAGGGATCGCAACTTAGACCCCAACCAATAGGGGATTGAAACGCCGCTGGCAGCGCCACCACCCGGTCGGCACCTCGCCATCGCAACTTAGACCCCAACCAATAGGGGATTGAAACCGGAGGGGAAAGATATGAGAGGTCTAGAAGTATCAGAATCGCAACTTAGACCCCAACCAATAGGGGATTGAAACGCTGGCGATGTCGGAGAGATCGCTGTCTACAATCAGGAATCGCAACTTAGACCCCAACCAATAGGGGATTGAAACCACGGGCCACCCAGGTCCGTCTGGGTGCCCGTCCCAGCATCGCAACTTAGACCCCAACCAATAGGGGATTGAAACATCCAGTCTCCGCTGTCGTCGGCATCATAGTCCACTTCAAATCGCAACTTAGACCCCAACCAATAGGGGATTGAAACGCCCTATCAAGTAATTCCTCTGCGCGCTCGCGCCCGAATCGCAACTTAGACCCCAACCAATAGGGGATTGAAACAGGCCACGGGGGGCGGGGAGCGCTTTTTTCCCCCATATCGCAACTTAGACCCCAACCAATAGGGGATTGAAACTCCGAAAGACCGTTTGCTAACATGAGTATCCTAAGCATCGCAACTTAGACCCCAACCAATAGGGGATTGAAACAGCTTTTCGCATCATTGTTTCTCGCTCCTTTTAATCGCAACTTAGACCCCAACCAATAGGGGATTGAAACCCAGCCGCCATGGGGGGAGGGGCCGTGCACGCTCTGCATCGCAACTTAGACCCCAACCAATAGGGGATTGAAAGTACCCGCCAGGTGGTCATTCCCGCCTTGGCACGGAATCTGTCGCGACTTAAATCCTAGCAAACGAGGAGCGGAAACGTGGCAAGGTGAGGTCGGCTAGTTGGAAAGACAACGGGACGCAATATAGGTGGCAACTAATGGGGAACGAGGTCATATCGCTGGTTGCAAGGTGTTTCCGAATCTTTGCTAATTACACGCAGACCGCTGGATGAATGAAATGTCCAAGCGCAAGCAAGGGAGAGGGCACAACTGGCTGGATGGAAAGTTAGAGCCAGAGGTGGGTGTGACTGTTACAGCCGATGGTAACATGTACCCTAATTGATAGGAAAACGAAGTGAGCTGGCCGCACCGGAAGCTGAAAATGGTATGAAACTCTCGTAACTGTGAGGACACCCAATTGAAATGCAAAGACGCCTGCATGCGAGTTGAATCTGTGGCATACTTAATACCGTTGTTGGAAGCTATGAACGATGGACTTAAGTCAGAAACGCTTGAAGGTACTATCGAAAAGCGAATATGATGTAATTATTGCGCTTAGCAACGAGAGAAGAGCTAGGAGGCGGAGAATAAGGGCCTGTGCAATTATTGTGGGGTGGTTCATAATGCTTACCTACTCGGAGACGATAGAACCTCATTCCTCAAGGTCTTATGCATTGAAGCATCTGTTGGTACGGATTTCATGGCAACCTCGAAGAGTATGGCAGTTGTGGTGTCTAAGATACAGTGTAATGGAGAATAAACTGTGTCTGGAGGAAGTAAGTATGCGATAAGTGCTTGGCATAGTGGAGCCTTGATGCGTTCCGGCCGTGATGAGCCCAGAATACAGTTGAAGAGGCAGATCGGAGATATTTAGCATCTTCCGAAGACTCGGTTGCGCTGTGATAGACCTGGTTGACGGCTAGCTAAGAACATGTGACGTATCGGCATGATAGTGACACTGAATTGCTTTAGGGGTTGGTTGGTATTTTGGTTGCAGGTTAGCTATCGGTTCGATGGTTAACAGTGGTCAGAGGGTCAAGTCGTTTGGTACACGGGGATGTCGTGTTGTCAGATTCAAGACTGCAGGATAAGATAACGAGGAAATTGAACACTGTGATGATGTAGCAGATTTTAGGGTTGGAAGCTCGGTGGAAAGAGCGAAACCGGCGGTGGGCGGGCAGGGGCAGCGGTGCCAGTCGGTTTGAGTTAAATTGGGAATTGTGAAGGCCAATAGCCATGCGCATCGCTGATGTGACTAGTCTACGCAATCCGTATTGGGGCAATAGACGATGGCCTTGCTGTGGAGGGAACGTATGAACGCGAGGTCGCTGGGCAGGGTGGGCCCCGAAGCCTGAAATATTGCTAATCGGATTTGTCAAATGGTATTGCGTGATAGAATGACTGGTGGTATAGCGGACATCCTTACGGGGTCAAAAAAAGATAAGAGGGGCCAGGCAGAATATGGTGCAAGCAGAATCGCTGGTAGGTCGCGTTCTGGACGATGAAGCCCTCACAGTGGGGCTCGAAGATCCGGAAGCTCGCTTGTTGATTGAATGGCTGGTCGAACAGACAGAACATATTGCGCGCCAGGCGGCGTCGTTAGAAGAGGCACGGCAACAAGTGGAACAGCTTTGCCGCTATGGGCGAATTTTGCGGCGGTTTCTGATTCTGTGGTGTTATGAGAAGAATCCGGGTGGAGCGGCACAACTGGCGGCGACGGAAAAGTTTGGCTGGCCGTTGCCACCGGCAAGCGAAAGCAATGCCTTCGCCATCCTGCAACATGTGCTCCACTGGCATGAGCAGGCCGGGATAACTTTCCTGTCCCGGGATTATGGCAATGCCGGTGCCCGTTTGCAGACTTAGATATCAATACCAGGAGAAAGTGGCGGACATCAGCTATGTACTCTGCATCAACCCAACACCGCCTTCCAAGCATTGTGGCGTTCCTCAGCTTCGTATGCATAGTGCTACTTGGTTTGTGCAGTTGCCAGCGAAACAGGAGCCCTGCTTATAGCATCGTCAGTGAACCGGAATCAACGTCCGTTATTCGCATTTACTTTACCAAACCCGGACTGCCGACCAACGGCTCAGGTCATCCGGCGAATGTGATAGCACAGTACATTAGCCAAACTAAGGACGAGTTAGATGTCTGTGCGCATGAGCTCGACAGTGAACCAATCACCCAGGCGATTCTGCAAGCTCATCGTCGAGGTGTACAGGTCCGAGTAGTAGTCGAAACGGCCTACAAAGAAGAGAAGGGAATTTGTGTTTTGCGGAAAGCAGGTATACCCGTTGTGGATGATGGCCGGGATGGAGCCCTGATGCATAACAAGTTCCTAGTTTTCGACCGCAAAGCCGTCTGGACAGGTTCTATGAACTTTACGGAGAATTGTACCAGTCGCAACGATAATCACGGTATATACATCGCCGATGAGAAATTAGCTGAGAACTATCACACCAAGTTCCGATGGATGTTCGAAGAACGGAAATTCGGTAGCTTGCCGGCTAAGAACAGTCGAATCCCTCATCCTGTGATAACTTTAGCGGATGGAACGATGGTTGAAAATTATTTCGCGCCGCATGACCGATTGGCAGAAAAGATTATTCGACGCATTCAGGAAGCGAAAACTTCCATACATTTCTTGGCATTCAGCTTTACGCACCGCGGAATTGCCGAGGCGATATTAGAACGTGCGAAAAATGGCGTGGAGGTTGTTGGTATATTGGAGCGAAGGCAAGCAGTTGCTGGGCACTCCATGTATCCGCAATTTCTGGCCGCGGCTCCTCCGGTCAAGGTGCTTCTGGATGGCAACAAATACAACATGCACCATAAAGTAATCATCCTGGATCAAATGATAACGATAGCCGGATCGTTTAACTTCAGCGTAGGTGCTGACCGGGATAATGACGAGAACATCTTGATTATTCATAGCCGGACAGTTGCGCAACAATTCGAGCAAGAGTTTCAGCGAGTGTTGGCACAGGCCCGCTAATCGGGCAAGGGGCGGTCACTCGTTTCGGGAGCGATCCAGATAATTAGAAGGCCGAGGATATAGATCATGCTGGTAGTAGCGCCGGCCTGAGCATAGCTACCGTGGAAAACCTCCTGAATCAAGGTGCCAGTAAAAATAGCTCCGATTGCCGCGAGAATACGACCTATGTTGAATGCGAATCCCTGTCCGGTAGCCCGCAGCCGAGTTGGAAAAAGCTCGGGCAGGTAAAGAGGGAGCCAGCCATAAAAAGTTGCGGTTATGCCTCCCGCTAGAAATACGAGACCCATAAACCCCCAGTTCAGCGTGGTGCTGGATAATGTCCAGGGCAAGCGAAAGATTAGAGCGCACAATAGTAAAGAGCCTAAGCACATAGTGAAATACCCAATGCGCCGGCCCAGACTGTGACCAACGATTCCGCCGAGAAGCGCGAAGATACAGGCGCCTAACCCGGAACTAATTTGCGCAAGGCTGGTCTGAAATTGTGAATTCGTCTGGCTGTTGACCCAGGGTGGTATCCATTGTACAGAGCCCCAGGTGCCGATCAGCGCGATGGCGCCCAGGCAGGAACCAATCAAGGTGTTGGCAAGTATTCCAGGTCGAAAAATTTCGACCAGACTGGGGCCGGGGCCAGTGTCTCTGGCAGACTGCCAGCGCTCCGACTCCGGTACGAACATGCGGATGAAGAACGTGAGCAATGCGGGAAACGCGCAAAATCCCAAAACCCATCGCCAGCCGCCTTGAGCGATGGGGAATCCTGCGATGTCGAAGCCCCAGGCTAACAAAGCGGCAAGGGTGAAACCGACGTTAGCGGCGGCTCCAATCAGTCCGGCAAGGATTGGGCGAGCGTGTGTTGGCCATTTTTCCATAACCAGGGCGACGCCTAAAGCCCATTCACCGCCCATACCTAAAGCAGCCGTGAATCGGAGAACTAATAATTGCCACGGCTTTTGCGCCAGACCACACAGGCCCGTAAACAGGGAATACATCAGTACGCTAAGCATGAGGCCGCGAACTCGGCCCAGGCGATCGCCAATCCAGCCGAAGAGCCAGCCACCTAACGCCGCTCCGACTAAGAAAGCGGCCGTGATTCGGCCGTACCAAACGCCAGTGCGCTGCTGAATAACCCTATAATCGGGATGATTGTAGTTTGCCAGGTAGTTGCTGCTAAGAAGCTGATGGATGTTGTCGCGATATCCGAGAACGTCAATGAGAGCTGGCCGTGCTACTGCAGGAAATATGCCCATCTCGAAGCCATCAAAGAGCCAGCCTAATAAAGCGGCTATAAGCGCCAGCCATTGTCCACGGTCGGTTTGTTGGTACCAGCGCATCAGTGGCCTCGCTTCAAGATTCTAAAAAGCCGGCTAGTCGCACCCGGTTGCCTGGTATCCGCGTTGCCTGGATGGGATTATCAGAAAAGCTGCCGTAGGCAAGTTGCGCTGAAAGGAGAGGCAATGGGAAAAGATTGAACTGCCGGCCCTCTGAGGAATCAGCTTTGCCGGGGACGGGTTTGGCGAGCGGCCAAGGCACGGGCCATCTGCTGGACGAGGTTTTTCATGACGAAACCGCGCGACGGTGCAATGTCCACGCGGACGCCGAGTTCAGCAAGTCGCTTTTGCACTACGGGGCCGACGGCAGCCACCCAAGTCCTGCTCAACCCCTGGCGTAAGTCGTTTTCTAGCCCGTGTTGTCGTGCCACCTCCAACAAACGATCCACCTGCGGCGAACTGGTAAAGGCGATGGCATCGATCTCGCCACTCGCCAGCCGGTGGATTAAGTCGGTTACCCTTTCGGTATCGCTGGCGGGTACGTAAACATATGGCATCACCTCATAAACCAGGGCATTTCGGGACTCTAAATATTGCCGTAATTCCGGATTCGGCTGGCCGTAAAGTGTTACACCGATGCGTTTGCCACTTATGTCCTCTCGTTCCAGGAAAGAAATGACCCCAGCGGTGGTCGGATCGTCTGCTTGACATTCAGGCTGTAGGCCGAGGGCGCGGAGCGCCTGCATGGGTTTCGGGCCGCGCGTCAATTTGCGGGTGCGGGCCAGCGCTTGAAGGAAAGCATCGGTCCAACCTTCCCGTTCGGCGAAACCCAACAGTCTTCGCACCGCTTCACCAGTCATCAGGATAAGCAGATCGAATCCACCGCCCAGGAGGCGGCGAAGCCAGGCGTATATGGGTTGCCGATCGGGGTTATCCACGATGGCCACCATCGGACAGCGGTAGGTGGTGGCCCCTGCTTCTTCCAGGAGTGCGATAAAGTCGTCAAGCTGGCGGTGTTCCGGCACCGCGACGGTCAAACCAGCAAGAGGCCGGTTCATTGGCCAGTCTCCTGATGGAGGTTGCGGCCATGACTACCCGGTTCTTCCGAAGTCTCACAGTTTGATCCATTCTTGCCGCAGCACATCGAAGACTCCACGAGCAGTCAGTTTCAATTCCGGAATGACCGGCAAAGCCAGGAAAGAAAGGGTGCCGAAGGGGCAAGGCAATGGGCAGCCGAGCGATTGAGCAGCTTGGCGAACGGCGTTGAGTTGCTGGCAGACCGTTTCAGCCCGGTCGAGAGAAAGCAGTCCACCGAACGGCAATGGCAGCCGTTGCAACAACCGGCCTTCACTAACGACGGCGAAGCCACCGCCGACTTCGGCTAAAGCCTGGACAGCGAGCAACATATCCCGTGCATTCGTGCCGGTCACGATAACGTTATGCGAATCGTGGGCCACCGAGGACGCCAGGGCGCCGTGTCGCCGAAAGCCAAAGCCGCTTACCAGTCCCAGACCGATCTTGCCGCTGGCCCGATGCCGTTCGATGCTGGCAATCAGGGCTACGTCTTGCTCGGGCGTGAAAACCCATTCTCCGTCCTGCAAGTGGAGGCTGCGATGCTCGCGGCGGGTGAGTAGCTGACCGGGAATGACGCCTATGACTGGACACGTCGCGTTCTGAGGCCGCAGTCGAAATGCGTTTTCATCGAGCGGCGGGAGGTGGACAGTGTTTTCCGCAGTTACACGCTGGACTTCCTGCGGCCCCAGGTATTGACCTTCCTGAGCGACAAGCTGGCCGTTTTTGTACACCTGCCAGACTCGAAATTCGTTAAAATCGTCAACGACGACGAGGTCGGCTCGGTACCCCGGTGCCACGGCTCCGCGGTCATTCAGGCGGTAATGTTGTGCCGGTACCCAAGTTGCCTGGCGTATCGCAATTTCTGGGGCAACTCCCGCCTGCATGACACGCCGCAAGAGGTTGTCCAGGTGCCCCCAGCGGCGCAGGTCGTCGGGCAGGATGTCGTCGGTGACCAAAGTCCAGCGGTCTCCCAATTCACCGCCGCGGATTAGCGGTAAGAGCGTGTCCAGGTTATGAGCAATGGAACCGTCGCGAATCTGTACCAGAATTCCCAGGCGTGCCTTCTGTCTGGCTTCTTCGACAGTGGCGGATTCGTGATCGGCCCGCATACCGGCGGCGGCGTAGGCTTGCAACGGAGCCCCAGTCACGTTCGGCGCATGTCCATCAATCACTCGCCCTGCGCGCTGGGCCACCAAAATCTTCTCCAGCATGTAGCTTGCGCCGTTCCAGACGGCGGGCATATCCATCACTTCTGCCAGACCCAGCACGCGAGGTCGTACCAACAGCTCTTCGATTTCCCTGACACCAATAGCTGCGCCGGCGTCTTCCCAGGCGGTTGCCGGCACGCAAGAGGATGCCATGAAAAACACGTCCAGCGGTAAATCCGAACTGGCCTCGATGAGCCGATCGATGCCGGTTACGCCGAGAACGTTGCCGATCTCGTGCGAGTCCGAAATGATCGCGGTAGTGCCGTGCGGAACGACCAATCGGGCCAGTTCGCTCGGCAGGAGTAGCGTGCTCTCCAGATGCATGTGCGAGTCAATCAGACCCGGAACGACGAATCGGCGGCCCAGCTCCACTACTGCCTTCGCCGACCACTTTTCCTGACCAACGCCGGCAATCCAGCCGTCCGCGATGACAATGCTGGCTTGTTCGATGCGTGCGGTGAACACATTGACGATTTGGGCATTTGCCAGCAGGAGATCGCCAGGCTCCTGGCCGAGCGCCACGCGGATTCGTCTCTGCAGCTGAGCCAGATTCACTTCCGAGGGCGAGGACGGGGAAAGAAAGTCCGCGGTGTTCGGCGTCGCAAAACGCTGGGTATGAGCCTCCGGCAGATCGCTCATGGTGGCTCCTCCTCTGCGGAGAGTCTATCCGCCTGGTTGCATTCGATGGCGTGTTGGAGCGGAATGTAACCGATGAAATCGAGTTCGCGGTAAGCCTCTGCCCAGTCTATGCCGTAGCCGACGACGAATCGGTCGGGAATACGGAAGCCGACGAAGTCGATTGGCACCTCGACCCGCCGTCGTGCTGGTTTGTCCAGCAAGGCGCAGACGCGCAGGCTGGCCGGCTGTTTCTTTCGCAGGTGCTGCAGGAGCCACGTCGTCGTCAGGCCAGTATCCACAATGTCCTCCACGATCAGGACATGCCGCCCGGCCAGTGGAATGCTCGTGTCCAGCTCCAACTTGATCTCGCCACTGCTTTCCATGCCCACGCCGTAGCTGGAGAGTTTTACAAAATCACACTGAAGTGGAAATCGCAGTTCTCTGATCAGGTCAGCCAGAAACACAAACGCTCCTTTCAACACGCCGACCAGAACCGGATGCTTATCCGCGTACTGGCGGCGAATCTCCAGCGCAAGTTCGCGAACACGCTGCTGGATTTCCTCCGGTCGGAATAAGTGTTCTGGTTTGCCGCGTGCCTGACCCATAGCATTCCCAATTCAAAGTTGACTCCGCATCTTGGCGACTTGCTCATTCCCTTTTACAGCTTATGGCGCAGCGGCGCGGCCGCAAACAGTTGCTCCAGACGGTGCACCCCACCTGTCCCAGGTCTCGACAAACGTTTGCTTTGGGCATAAGTGTGTGCTAATTTTGCGTAGAACTGGATACGCTGGGACGCCACAGACGCGGCCCACTTCTAGGCTAGGGCTGCTAGGTTCGCGCGATAGCGATCGGCCAGGTACACGGAGAGTCTCGTAATCAATGTGAAAAGGGTGGAGTGATAGCGGCGGGGCGAAGTGAGCCTGGAGGGCATACCGTGGAAATCCGTAGAGTTGGCACGGCCCAAGCTACCCCAGGCCAGACGTCAGACCCAACTACGCCAGAGCGTCGTGCCTACCAGCGAAAACCACCCCGGGGCCGATGCCAGGTTACCTTATTTCGCGGCACCCTGGGTCTGGGACGCAACCTCGCCCTGGAGCTGTTGGATATTTCATTAAGCGGCGCCAGGATCCGTGTAGCGGAAAGCCTACGTCCCGGTGAGGAAGTGCAACTTCTCCTGCTCGGGCAGGGGCATCTGCGGCCAGTGAAAGTCTTAGCGCGCGTCATCTGGTGCCGCAGCGACGGCAGAACCGCCATCGTCGGCGTATGTTTCGATAAGGTATTGCCCTATCCGGACTTCCTGCACATCACTTGAGCAGGCTGCAGCGAATGCTGTTGACGGGAGCACGAGTGGCCATATACTACCACCATGCAAAGGCACCTCGGCTTTTGCCGGGGTTTTTTTCGGCCTCACTTTGTGAAAAAAATCACAAAGTCTCAGGCACCTTATGAAAGACCCAGCTCAACTCTGGCTGCCCGTGCTGCTGTATTTGCTTTTTATCCTGGCGTTTGTCGCCGGGATCTTGCTGCTTGCCCACTGGCTGGCTCCACCTCGGCATCGCCCTGTCAAAGACATGCCTTACGAGTCCGGCATGGATCCGCTGGGCACTGCACGACTCCGCTTCAACATTCGTTACTATCTGGTCGCAGTCCTCTTCCTGCTTTTCGACGTGGAACTGCTGTTCCTGTATCCTTGGGCGGTCGCCACTCATGGTTCCGGCGGCATGCCGGCAGTTTTACGGGACACCGCTTTTGCAACCGTCCTGGTTTTTCTCGGTCTGCTTGTGGTCGGTTACCTTTATGAGTGGGCTAAGGGGGGCTTTCGATGGCGCTAGGTTTGCCGGAGAATGTCTTCATTGCCAACCTCGACAAATTGGCTAACTGGGTGCGCGCTAATAGCCTTTGGCCAATGCCGTTCGCCACGGCCTGTTGCGGCATTGAATTGATGGCTGTAGGCGCCTCCCGTTACGACATTGCGCGGTTTGGTGCTGAGGTCATGCGCTTCAGCCCACGCCAGTGTGATTTGATGATTGTCGCCGGCCGCATTGTTATGAAAATGCTGCCGGTGCTGCAACGCATTTGGCTGCAAATGCCCGAGCCGAAATGGTGTATTTCCATGGGAGCTTGCGCTTGCAGCGGCGGCGTTTTCGACACCTATGCGGTCGTGCAAGGTGTGGATCGCTTTATCCCGGTGGATGTTTACATCCCCGGTTGTCCGCCGCGACCGGAGCAACTTATCCAAGCGGTTCTCGACTTACAGGAGCAAATCAGGAGGACGGGAACGCTGCGGGGTAAGGAATTTCAGGAACGGACTCAGCCTCGAGCACCAGGTCTGTTGCCGGCGGACGCCACCGATTTGATCGTCGCGCCCGGGGATTTTTCTACTTCCACTTACCGCTGGCCGGGAGATGATAAGTATCCCTTGCGCCCTGGCTCGCGTCTGCCTCTGCCCCAGATCAATTGACCGACGGCGATCGAGCGAGGCCCTTTCAGTGCTATGGCACTTTATCTATTGGAATGGGACTTGACCATGGCGGTTGCATCTTTGCAGGACATTTTGCAACACCTCCGTCAGCATACTAACACTGATCGGATCGAACTGAGCACCTTTCGCGACAATGTCCGATTGGTGGTGCCCAAAGAATACCTATACTTGGTGCTGCAATTTCTCAAGGAACGCTATGGCTTTGACATGCTGATCGATATCACGGCGGTGGATTATCTGAACTATCCAGACGCCCGCCATCGCTTCGGCGTAGTATACTGCTTGCTCAACACAGTGTCCGGGCAACGCCTTATCGTTAAGACCTACCTCGACGAGCCCGATCTCGCCTTGCCTTCTGCCTTTTCTCTATGGAAGGCGGCGGACTGGCTCGAGCGCGAAGTCTATGACATGTTCGGTATTGTCTTCGAAGGGCATCCGGACTTGCGCCGTATTCTCATGGCTGAATGGTTTACGGATTATCCTTTGCGAAAGGACTATCCGCTTCGCGGTCGTGGAGAACGCCACGACTTCCCGGTGATAACCCGCGCCGAAAGCTGAATCTAGGACGGCCGATACAATGCCACTGGAATTAGTCGAAACCTGGGACGAGCAGATAGATACCAAACAGTACCTTTGGACGTTGAACTTCGGGCCACAACACCCGGCCACGCATACCACTTTGCGCCTTATCCTGACTTTAGATGGTGAGAAAGTCGTCAAGGCCGTCCCTGACATCGGTTATCTTCACAGCGGTTTTGAAAAGCTCGGTGAGGATTTGAACTATAATCAATATGTAACCATTGTCGACCGCATGAACTATATCTCTCCGGTGGCCAACGAAATTGCCTGGCATCATGTCGTGGAAAAGCTGCTGGGCATCGAAATCACCCCGCGATGTAAGTTTATACGCACCATTCTTGCCGAACTGGCCCGTATCAGTGACCATTGCCTGAACATTGGCACTGCTGCCCTCGATTTGGGTGCATTTACGCCTTTTCTCTACGCCTTTTATCAGCGCGAGTTGATCTACGATATTATTCAGGAGGCGTCAGGACAGCGCTTCCATCCCAGCTATACCCGCGTCGGAGGTCTAATGTTCGACGTCCGGGATGAATGGATTCGCAAAGTACGGGAATTTGTGCGCAGTTTTCCCAAAGCCCACAGCGACATTCATCGCTTACTTACTAGGAATCGCATCTTTGTTGAACGCACTAAGGGCATTGGTATCCTGCCGCGGGAACTGGCTATTAACCTTGGTTGTACTGGTCCTGTGGCTCGTGCCAGTGGTGTCGTTCGCGATCTTCGTAAGGATGAGCCTTACCTTGCCTATGGTGAATTGCGCGATTCTTTTCAAGTGGTTTGCGGCCAGGGTGGTGACTGCTACGCCCGGTATCTCGTGCGCATGGAAGAAATGCTGGAGAGCTTGAAGATTATCAGAGCCGCTATTGAAAATCTGCCCTCCGGACCTGTGAATGTAGATGTCGAATCCAAGGCGGTTTTACCTGCTAAACCGGCGACATGGCGGACCATCGAGGGTCTTATTCAGCATTTTGAGTTAATTATGACGAATCGCGGATTCGAAACGCCGCAGGAAGAAATTTACGGAGCCATTGAATCGCCCAACGGCGAATTAGGATACTATATTGTGGCGGACGGAACTGATAGACCGTACCGGTGTCGTACCCGGCCGCCATCATTCGTTCATTTTGCCGTCTTTCCTTACCTGGCAGTCGGCCATCAGGTCAGCGACATGGTAGCAATCCTGGGGAGTCTCAATATTATCGCTGCCGAATTAGATCGCTAAAGAGGACGGTACCTATGGCTTCGCTTACTCAGGAAATGCGCGAGGAAATCAGCCGTTTTACGCAGCGATACGCAACGAAACAGGCCGCAGTGCTACCAGCACTTCATCTTATTCAGGAGCGCTTTCGCTGCGTGCCCTTGAAGCTGGTGGAAGAACTGGCAGACCTGCTGGACTTGCATCCGGCACAAATTCACGATACCCTGAGCTTTTACGGTTTCTTTCGCGGTGAGGACCAGCCATTAGGTAAATATCGTGTCTGGGTTTGCCGCAGTCTTCCCTGCATGCTACGCGGGGCAGAGGAGTTATTAGACGAAATCTGTCGCCATTTGCACATTAAGCCTGGTGAAACTACCTCGGACTCGGCGATTACCCTGGAAGTGGCCGAATGCCTGGGTGCTTGCGAGATTGCCCCGTGCCTGCTCGTCAATGACGAACGTTACGGCCACTTGACACCAGAAACAGCCCGCCAGTTATTAGATCAACTCCGACAGCAGGGAGCCAGCCATGGAGTTTGAACCTGTATTACTGCGTAACGTGGGTGTGCCGGGAATTCAACACCTGGAAGTTTACCAATCCCACGGTGGCTATCATGCACTTCGCCAGGCTCTCTCATTAACGCCGGAACAAGTTGTACAAATAGTCAAGGATTCCGGGTTGCGTGGACGTGGCGGTGCTGGTTTTCCCACGGGAGTGAAATGGGGGTTTATCCCTAAAGACCACCCCGGCCCCATCTACTTATGCGTCAACGCTGACGAAAGCGAGCCTGGCACATTTAATAACCGCATCTTGATGGAAGAGGACCCGCATCAGGTATTAGAAGGAACCATCATCAGTGCCTATGCCATTCGCGCACGCATTGCCTACATCTATCTCCGCTACGAATATGGTCGCTGTTACCGCGTTTTGCAGCAGGCCATCGAAGAACTATATGCCAACCGTTTTCTGGGAGAAAACATTCTCGGCAAACAGGGTTTTCACCTCGACATTTATATCCACCGCGGTGCTGGAGCGTATATATGTGGCGAGGAAACTGGACTTATAGAAAGTTTAGAAGGCAAGAGGGCCTGGCCACGTATTAAGCCGCCATTTCCCGCGGTACAGGGGCTTTTTCGCAAACCTACTATCGTCAACAACGTCGAGACGCTCGCCTGTGTCAAGCACATTGTGGAGCGCGGTCCGCAATGGTTCCGCTCTATCGGTGTGCCGCCGGACCCTAATAATCCACGCGATGCTGGTAGCTTCGGGCCAAAACTTTATTGCCTGAGCGGCCATGTAAATCGTCCAGGGTGTTATGAATTGCCCCTCGGCATTACCGCGCGGGAACTTATCGAAAAATACGGTGGCGGCGTATGGAAGGGACGTAAGGTCAAAGCGATTATCCCGGGCGGACTAAGCATGGGTTTTATGAGTGCTGACGAGCTGGATACGCCCTTAGATTTCAACGGCCCAACTCGTGTCGGCTGCTTGGGATTGGGAACCGCTGCTGTGATCGTCCTCGATGATCAGACCAGTATGGTGGACGCTCTTTATAATTCCTGCCGCTTCTTCGCTCATGAGTCCTGCGGTCAGTGTACCCCTTGCCGGGAGGGTACTGCCTGGATGGCCAAAATTCTCGCCCGTATTCGTCGTGGAGAAGGACACCTCGACGATCTCGACATCCTTCTGGAGATTGCAAATGGGATGGGCATCATTCCAGGTACTACTATATGCGGCCTGGCAGACGGTGCCGCCTGGCCTGTGAAGACTGCCTTGACTAAATTCCGCGCCGAATTCGAGGACTATATTCATCAATCCAGAAAGAAAGGGGCTGACCTTGCGAAAACTCTAGCGACCTATTAGTTAGTCGCTTTCCCAGGAGGCGAGCTATGGCCCACTTCTTATGCCTATTCAGAAATATAGCAGCCATTGCATGCTTATCAATGCTTGCTACCGGCTGTGGTGGACCTTCCGATAAGCCTTCTCCACAAGCTAAGGGAACAGATACTCAAGTGCCGGAGCAAAAGCCTTTCGGTTCACAACCAGGCGGCCCGGAAAAGCCATTCTTTCCTTTCCCACCTATCCTGCCTGCAGGTGGAACTCCCTCTGCGACACCGCCCGGTTCTGTGGCTTCGCCCGCAATACCCGCGTCGCCGGCTGCGGCACCACAAACCAATACGCGACCGGTCGGGCCTTTTGGCGTTCGTCAGATTACTTTAGGACTCAATGATTTGCGCCAGGCTGGTGCGCTACTATTAGCCTATTATAATGAGAACAACGGCTGGCCCGGTGATACAGCGGAATTACAGGCTGCTCTCCGCGAAATGCCGCACGTATATAAAGCCATTCAGACAGGAGATTATGTCTTCGTCCCGGCTAAAAATCCGGGCTTGCCACCGGGATCCCAGACCGTAATCATTTACGAGAAACTACCCGATAAATCTGGCATTCGCCTCGTTCTTTTCGGAGATGGTTCCGTAAAACGGGTGTCCGCCGGGGAATTTAGTCAACTAAAAGTACCTGTGCCTTGATGCGCTGTGAGGGCATCTGTCCTATGGCCATCATTAGTATTAATGGAAAGGATATCGAAGTAGGCGATCAGGAAAATCTCAACCTGATCCAGGCCGCCCAGCGGGCCGGTATAGAGATTCCGCATTACTGCTGGCATCCCGCCTTGAGCGTGGTGGCGAGTTGCCGTATGTGCTTGGTCGAGGTCGGAGAGAAACGGCCGGATGGCACAATAATCATGCAGCCACGTTTAGTCCCTGCCTGCCAGACTCCGGCACGGCACGGGACAGTTGTCCTCACCAATAGTCCTAAAGCTCGTGCCGCCCAGGCCGCCACCCTGGAGTTTTTGCTCTTGAATCATCCTCTGGACTGTCCAGTATGCGATCAGGCCGGTGAATGTTTGCTCCAGGACTATAGCTATAAATACGGTCGAGCAAAAAGCCGCCTTCGGGACGAGAAGCTTATCCGACCGGATAAGGACTATATTGGCGACCAGATAGTTCTTTTCACGGACCGTTGCATTATGTGTACACGATGCGTTCGTTTCACGCGCGAGATTAGCGGCACTAGCGAATTGCAAGTTATTTATCGCGGTGACCACGCGGAGATAGACATCTTCCCAGGGAAGCCGTGTAACAACAAACTTGCAGGAAACGTTGTGGATATTTGCCCCGTTGGCGCTCTATGCAGCAAGGATTTTCTTTACAAGCAGCGCGTCTGGTTTCTCAAGCATCAGAAGTCCGTTTGCCCCCACTGTTCCACTGGCTGCAGCATCTGGATTGACTGGAATAAGAATATCGTGTATCGCATTCGCCCGCGTTATAATCCGCAGGCCAACGGCTACTTCATGTGTGATGATGGGCGATTCGGCTATCACCATGTTAATAGCCGGGATCGGCTAGCTCAACCATTATCACGCCATGGGAGTGCCTGGGTGGAAGCAGGCTGGCGGGAGATGAAGCAGATAATATTGCAACATCTGGACTCGATCGCCCAGTCGGACCGTGGCCAGTCGCTGGCGCTCGTTCTATCTCCGTGGCTAACCCTCGAGGAAGCCTGGTTAGCGATCCTGGCGGTTAGGGCCCGTTGCCCTGAGACTAGGCTGGTGCAAGGACCGTTACGAGATACGGGTTTTGATGATACTTATCCAAAGGGGCCGCGCGGCGAATCCCCGCCATCGGAACGCGCAAAGTTTATTGTTCGTGGCGAGAAAGCTCCCAATCGTAAAGGCCTCGAATTGCTAATCCGACACTTTCAAAAGGACCTGCTTACCTGGGAACAACTCCCCGACTTCATTCATCGTGCTGAAATCCGCCATGCTTATTTGTTTGCTTGTGACCCACTATATCACTTATCCGAACAAGAACTACGCTGCCTTAGCAATCTGGATACTTTGGCCGTCTGGACGCTTTTTAGAAATGGTTTCGATGCCGTGGCTAGCTGGCTTATCCCAGCAACCAGTTTCGCCGAGAAAAATGGCACGTTTGTCAATGCCAACGGACTTGCACAATCGGTGCGGCCAGCTATTTCACCTTATGCGAATATCTGGCCCGAGGCACGGTTCTTCTGGGAATTATCCGGCCAAACCGGCTTATTTCATCCGGCCTCGGTTCGTTACGATATAGCGAGAGCGATAGCAGAGTTTACTACACTGGCTTGCGACGACTTGGGAGAGTACGGTGTCCCGCTTGGCGTCTAAGCTGACGTGTGGAGGGATCGTCGCGTGGACTTGCTGACAATCGCCTTGATTATTTTCGCGCTGAGCTTCCTGCAAACGGTCTGTGCATACCTGATTTATTTGGAACGCAAAGTTGCTGCCTGGGTGCAGGATCGCAAGGGCCCAAATCGTGTTGGTCCACGGGGTTTGTTACAACCCGTCGCGGATGGACTGAAATTTCTGTTAAAAGAACAGGTGATACCCACCCACGTGAATCAACTGCTTTACATCACGGCACCAAGCATTGCAGTGTTAACCACCTCCCTGGCGTTTGCCGTTGTGCCCTTCGGTCCGACCGATTTAGCAGATACTTCCACCTGGCGGTATATCATTGCTCCTGATATAGATATCGGACTCCTGTTTATCTTCGCGATTGGCAGCCTCAATGTCTACTCCATCATTTTAGGGGGCTGGGCTTCTAACAACAAATACAGCTTACTGGGAGCTTTGCGTTCGAGCGCCCAGGTTATCAGTTACGAAATTCCTTTGGCACTCTCTGCACTCGGCATAATCGCTCTTGCTGGATCGCTCAATCTCGAGAGAATTCTTAATTTGCAGGCTCAAGCAGGACTTACTGGCTGGTTTTTCTGGTATCAGCCAATGGGTTGGTTGTTGTTTTTCATCAGCGCTCTGGCTGAAGCGAATCGGTTGCCCTTTGACTTGCCAGAGGCTGAACAAGAACTGGTCGGAGGTTATCATACCGAATATAGTGGCTTGAAGTTTGCTATGTTTTTCCTAGGGGAGTATACCCACGTGATTACGATAAGTTTCCTGCTGGCTATCTTGTATTTCGGCGGTTGGCATTTCCCCGGCATCGCGGAATATGGTAGCCAGTATCCTGGTGCTCAGGCCGTCAAGGTGTTGGTGCTCTGGAGTAAGGTCGTTTTTTTCGTTCTCCTTATTATGCTGGTTCGCTGGACGTTGCCGCGTTTTCGGTTCGACCAATTGATGCACATTGCCTGGCTGGGACTTGTTCCACTGGCGATTTTGAATCTCTTGATCGTGTTGATAGTGCGCTATTTCGAGCTCAGCGACTGGTTGCTACCCGTGTTATCCGTTGCAATCCTGTCGTGCATTCCCTGTATCTGGCGCAGCCGGCTTTGGATTTCCGCTGCCGCTCTGGAGGTGCGCAATGCCTATCGCTGAAACAGAAATTAAGTGGATTGATGAGCGACCACTGAGAAGATGGGAGACTATGTATTTGCCGGGCATATTAGAGGGTTTGAAAACGACTGTGCAACACATGTTTTCCCCTAAAGTAACTATGGAATTTCCAGAACAACGGCCAGAGCTGCCACCTCACTTCAAAGGTGTGCACCGTTTAAATCGGGACGAGCAGGGGCGGGTGCGCTGCGTTGCCTGTTATCTCTGTGCCACTGCTTGTCCTGCCCATTGCATTGATATAGTGGCGGCACCATCGCCGTGGCCGGATCGGGAAAAATATCCTGAGCTTTTTGTCATTGACGAGCTGCGCTGCATTTATTGCGGTATGTGCGAGGAGGCCTGTCCGGTGGATGCTATCGAACTTACGACTCTTTACGACTTGACAGGTTATTCGCGAGAAGAAATGTTGTTTGACAAGGAAAAGCTCCTGGCAGTGTACGACTATACCGTACGCCAAGGAACAGATCCGATAAGAACGCGGCGTGGCGAACTGGGGCCGGCTTCAGAGATCATCGCCGGCAATCATACAATAGCAGGAGATGATTCTGAAACATCACCCGACCCGAAAATTTAGCAAAAGCAAGGTGACTGATTTATGAGAGGATGGCCATCTCTACAAACAACTACGATTTGGGTTTGGATTGCCACTACTGCTCTATTCTTTATGGGGCTTTACTGGAGCCTAAAGTCGCCGGAACGGCGAGCGGCAATCCTGGGACTGCTAGTAGCGGTTTTGGCCATCGCCTCGTATTGGTTTTGTTCTATCACATCTATGTGGCAGCTTGCCTGGCTAGACTTCATTACTCTCGTATTAGCTGGCTTGACCTGCGGATCGGCTTATTTAATGTTAGCGGTACGTGCCGGTATTTATGCTGCCTTGAGTTTCGCCGTTTCCCTCGTGGCGATCAGCGGCATCTTTCTAATGTTTGGAGCCGAGTTCCTTATGGCAGCCACAATTATCATTTATACCGGTGCGATAGTAGTGATATTCTTGTTCGTGATTATGTTAGCTCAACAAGCTGGTTCTGTGCTCTACGATTCTGTCCCGCGAGAACCATTCCTTTCCTGCGTGGGGGGTCTAATACTAGCCTTGAGTCTAAGCATACCTATTATCGGCAAGGCTTTGAATGATGAACAGCGACCAAAAGCTCGTGATCAGAAAGACAACGTATCCGCAGCCTGGGATGTGCAGGAACTGGAAAGGTTAGCACTAAAAGCCTTGCAATCGTTGGAGAAGATTAGGAAGGCTGCACAGTCTTCGGAGCCCCAGGATCGTTTTGTCAGCCTTCTCGAAAATAAAACTTCTGACGGCTTATCGCTTATGGATTGCCTTGAGAAACTTAGCACTCCTCTGCGACCTAATGAGAATCAAGCCGTAGCACCAAGAAAGCGTATCATTCACGCCTGTTATAACGATTTATTAGCTTGTTTGACAGAGAAACCATTGGATTATAAAAAGATAGACCGGCTTACCGATAAGTTGACGAGTGCCATCGCAGAACTTCTGGCTACGGTGCGTGGTCATCGGGTTGTTACACGTATTGAAGGGAGAACCAGTGTTCGCGAACTCGGTGGGGCTCTGTTCGGTTATTATTCTGCCCCGGTGCAACTGGCAGGATGGCTCCTCCTGGTTGCGACCATCGGGACTTACTTGATTGGAGCTTGGAATAGGCAACTGGATAGGGAGAGTGTTTAGGATGAATCTCGTGGTCACTTGGCTGGCAGTACTATTATTCGTGCTAGGCATAATCGGTTTCATTGTGCGCCGGAATGCTATAGTAATGATGCTTTGCGCGGAGTTAGCCTTGCAAGGGGCAACTTTGAATTTCGTTGTTGCGTCAGCCCGACATCAGGACTATGGCGGCCAGATCTTTGCTATGTTTATCGTCACTGTGGCAGCTTGTGAAGCTGCGTTGGCACTAGTGCTGATATTGCGAATGTACCGCCGCAAAAATACACTGGATATTTCGGTCTGGTCGGAGCTAGCCGAGGAGCCTTATGTGGAGCAACTTGCTAAGCAGAATAAAGGTAGCCGGGGTCAGAATACGGAGGATCCGGCGGACGGAGACAGTGTCGTGACATCTCATCAAATTGGCGCGTGAAACGGTCGAGGGCTCTATGAACCCTTTTAGTGATTGGCTCAACTGGGATGTGAGCACGATATGGTATCTGCTGGTGCCTTTGGCACCGCTATGCGGCACACTGGCTGCTGGACTGCTTGCCTTGCATAGTCATAGCAACGTTCGGAACCTCGCTCACTGGCCTTGTATTGCAGGTACAGCACTGGCATTTTTGTGTAGTCTGCTGTCGGCGATTTATATTAGCCATGCGCCCGGGCATATTGTTGTCTTTCCCCTGTATACGTGGATCGCGGCAGGCAGATTCCAAGCGGGCCTGGGACTCTACTTCGATTCCCTGGCATGCACGATGATTTGCCTGGTGTCATTCATCAGTTTGCTGGTCGCCGTGTACTCGGTGGGCTACATGCGTGGCGATGAAGGATATGGTCGTTATTTCGCAGTCATCTCACTTTTCGTATGGAGCATGATTATGTTGGTGCTGGCAGATAATTACTTAGCTCTATATATGTTCTGGGAGGGCGTTGGTCTGTGTAGTTACCTGCTTATCGGGCACTGGTATGACCGTCCTGCTGCGAGTGCCGCCTCGTTCAAGGCATTTCTGGTAAATCGAGTTGGCGACGCTTCTTTTCTGCTCGCAATATTAGTCATTTGGTTTAGTTGTGGGACTTTACATTTTGGGGGTGTTTCGGTCGCTGCCAGCGAGGTGTCCGGATCAACTAACATGCTTATATCCCTTTTGTTATTAGGTGGGGCGTGCGCTAAGTCGGCACAATTTCCCCTTCACATCTGGTTACCCGATGCTATGGAAGGCCCGACGCCAGTGAGCGCCTTGATTCACGCAGCCACTATGGTAACCGCTGGGGTCTATTTGCTGGCGCGGAGCTCTTTTCTGCTGGCTTGGGCTCCGGAGGCGCAGCTACTGGTAGCGATTGTTGGAACTGTGACCGCACTGCTGGGAGCTATAATTGCCATGACCCAGCAGGATCTCAAACGAGTGCTTGCTTATTCCACGATGAGTCAGTTAGGATTGATGTTTATCAGTCTTGGAGTTGCAGGTTATCGCAATAATATTCTTTCATCGGCGGCTGCGACGGCGATTTTCCATCTCTGCATGCACGGATTTTTCAAGGCACTGTTGTTTCTGTGTGCCGGCAACATTATGCACGCTACGAACGGGATTATAGATATGCGGCTGTTAGGGGGATTACGCAGAGGCCTACCGAAGACTCACATTTGTTTTGCCATAGGGGCACTTGCCTTGGCCGGTATTCCGCCCTTGGCAGGATTCTGGAGCAAGGACGCCATTTTGGAGGTTCTAGTCTCTACGAAAGAATCGAGTCAGGCTTGGGGAGCATGGGCATTGATTGGTGGGTATTTGTTGACCAGCCTGCTGACCGCCTTTTATATTACGCGCGCCTATTTGCTAACGTTTTGGACTGAGGAAAGGTTGGACGCAGAAACCGTTTCGCATTTGCATGAGCCGTCGGCTTTCATGCTCGTGCCGGTTATGCTGCTGGCAGTGGGAAGCGTGATACTGGGTGGCCTGTTAGGCCCGACAAGCATTTTCAGGCAATATATTGGCTTGTCGGAGCCGTTTGGACCAGCCGATGTCGAAATTCCATTGACGTATGCTTGGATTGGGCTGAGCATCTTGACGGCATTGGTCGGTGCAGGCTCAGCCATCTATATTTATGGGCTTTCACCTAGATTGTTGGAAATCATAGTTAGAGCTATGAGAATCCCCTATGCTGTCAGCGCTGGAAAATTTTTTATAGACGAACTGTACTGGATAGTTTGTGTAAGACCTGGACAGGTGCTGGCAATTGTAGCCGGTTGGATGGATAGGTTAGTGGATGGTGTCGTGGACCTGGTAGGATGGTTCGTGTGGTACGTTGGACGTGTGTTGCGGCCTATGCAGAATGGTCAGGTACAGTTCTACGCACTGGCTATTTTGCTTGGTATAGCAGTTTTTTGCTTAGTCCTGATCAGCAGGTGGGGAGGCTGAAATGCCGGGATTGCAAATTTTCTCGGTCATGTCGGGGGCGAGAGATTGGCTCGGACTCTTTATGTGGGTTACCTTGTTAACACCTTTGGCTGGAAGTTTAGCGGTTATGCTCATCGGAAGATGGCGCTCGGCGTGGGTGCCCTGGACAGCTTTGCTGTCGGCCATCGTAACCTTTGCGGGATCCTGGGGCATGTTTGCCAGCTACAGGTTCTTGGTCGAGTACAAGCGCCTATCCAGCGAACAGCCAGTGTCGCCGGTGATTCTTTTTGAACACGAATTGCTTAGATTAGGGAACGACCATCACGGGCTAAATTTCCGATGCATTCTGGGTGCGGACGGCATCAGTGTTGTTTTGGTATGGCTAGTTTCAATATTGGCGCTGAGCAGCGTGCTTATTTCGATAAAGAGCGTACGTACCAGACAGGTAGAGTACTATGCGTTGCTTCTGCTGATGGTTACGGCATCCACCGGTGTTTTTCTGGCGTTTGATCTGATATTGTTCTATGTATTTTTCGAGTTTACACTGGTGCCTATGTTCTTCCTTATTGGAATCTGGGGCGGCCCGGAGAGGAGATATGCGGCTGGTAAGTTTTTTATTTATACTCTCGCGGGTAGTTTGATTGGCCTGATAGCGCTTCTTGGATTCACGGTGCAATCGCACGCATTAGCCGAGCATATTCGCTCGAACGTAGAACCCGCAGATAAGCGGCATGCGATCGATCACGTGGCCTCGAACAGTTGCTCGTTAATAGAGTTGACCAACATCAGTCGCAAAGTCAGTCTAGAAAGCTCTCGAGATGCGGAAATGTTGAATCGGTGGGGCCAGTTGCAGGCCTGGGTTTTCTGGGGACTATTTTTAGCTTTTGCCATCAAGGTGCCTTTAGTTCCTCTGCATACATGGCTGCCGCTAGCTCACGTAGAGGCACCCACTGCCGGGAGTGTTTTCCTCGCAGGGGTTCTGTTAAAGTTGGGAACGTATGGGTTTTTGAGAGTCTGCTTGCCGCTACTGCCACAAGCGACATTCCAATATGGGGCAACTGCGATATCGTTGTTAGCGTTAGGCGGGATTATTTACGGCTCGCTGTGTGCCGCGGCTCAGTGGGACATTAAGCGGCTGGTAGCATACAGTTCGATTGCACACATGGGATTTTGTATGCTGGGCATGGCATCGCTGAATAGCACCGGTCTGGCGGGGAGTGTGCTGGAAATGGTTAATCATGGTCTGTCCACGGGAGGATTGTTTCTATTAGTCGGTATGCTATACGACAGGTATCACACTCGGATCATGCACCAGTTAGGCGGTCTGGCAAAACGCTTGCCGCTATGGACGTTTTTCCTGGTCTGGATGAGTATGGCCAGTATAGCCTTACCGGGACTCAACGGTTTTGTCAGTGAAACATTATGCCTGGCTGGGATGTTTCGAGTCTGGCCAGCCTATGCTGTGACAGGAACCGTCGGTATCATTCTTGCGGTCTGGTACATGCTGAACATGATCCGTCAAGTGGCGTTTGGGGCGCTGCGCGAACCAGAGACGCATTATGCTAGCAACGGTAGTGAGGACTTGAACGTCTATGAATGGTTAGCGATAGCAGTCCCTGCCGCACTCTGTCTGGTGCTCGGAGTATATCCCAATGCGATTTTAGACCTTATACGTCCCGACGTGCAAGGGCTGGAATACTTATTTGCGTCTCTTCGCTGAGGGAGTGACATTTATGGACGTTGTGTATAAGACGCTGACGGAAAACTGGATACTAATTGTACCGGAACTGGTCTTATTAGCAGTAGCGACGGCGAATGTTTTAGGGGGCTTCTACATCAGGGGGAGAGGTGCCTGGGCATGTTTTGCCCTGTTGGGCTTGCTACTGGCCGGTTATCTCCTGATTGCAAAAGTTCCCGAACGGTTTCCGTCCCACTGGGTGTCTTCAGCCAGCTTATTCATGACGGACGAGCTCCGATGGCTGTTACGATGCACTAATTTTATCATAGGCGGAACATTGACCTTGATTTTCTGGGGACAGATAGCGGACGATTACGCAGCTGAATTTTATTCATGTTTGCTAGGCATGATTGCTGGGGTAGGAGTAGTGATTGCTGCTTATGACTTGGTCGTTCTGTTTTTAGCACTTGAAACTGTAAGTATTCCGACCTATATTGCCCTCTACGTTTTGCGTCGGGACAATTCCGGTCTCGAAGCTACGATCAAGTACTTCCTTCTAAGTGTGCTTGCTTCGAGTGTTTTCGTTTTTGGAGTCAGTCTGTTGTACGCAGAGACCGGTAGGACCAATTATCTGCAGATTCAGCTGGCATTGTCGGAAAGCGTCAACGGGGGATACTTATTGCTCAGCGGTGTATTGATTATGGGTGGACTAAGTTTCCGAATTGCAGCCGTGCCGTTGCATTTTTATGCACCAGATGTGTTCGCAGGCACGCACCCGGCTGGAGCGGCTTTGCTCGCGGTGGTGCCGAAGACTGTGGGGCTGGCAGCGATAATGCAGTTACTCATGGACATCTATGGCAGTTCCGCGGGACTGGCTTCTGATGGACTGAGCGTGGTTCAGGTATTACTGCTGACGGCAGGCATACTGGCGGGTGCGAGCATGCTGCTCGGAAACGTGGTGGGGTTATTGCAAAACGAACTCTATCGTCTTCTGGCATATTCGAGCATTGCCCATGCTGGCTATATGCTCGTGGGTTTGGCCGCTGGAGCGGAGGGTGATCCGGTTTCCGGTTACGCGGCAGTCGTCTTTTATCTAGGGACTTATATTGCTATGTCGCTTGGGGTTTTTGCCGGGTTATTATGTGTCAGGCAGGATGGGAAATTGCTGGGGTATATAGATGAGTTGGCGGGACTGGGGCAGCAGCGACCGGTGTTGGCTTTATTCCTGGCGCTTAGTTTATTCAGTCTGACGGGTTTGCCACCGACTATGGGCTTTTGGGGAAAAGTAAACCTGTTCCTGGCAGCCTGGTACGCGCCATCTGGACAGAATCTGCTACGATATCTCGCAGTGTTTTTGGCAATCAATGCGGCTATTGGCGCATGGTATTACCTGCGGGTCATCGGAGTGATGTATTTGCGACAGCCGATAAAGCCCTTCGACAAAGTAGAAGATGCACCTGCATTAGGAGCATGTGTGTTCTGCACAATATTGACCATAACCTTATTTTTCCAGCCGCAATGGTGGTGGGAGCCCATCGAAAGAGCGTTTACCGCCAAACAAAGTCCGACACACATCGGCACCAGCAGGTGAGGGGTTCTCTGACGTTTTCCCGGATTAAGTGCTGCGAAGTAACCACCTGACAGTCTAATCAAGCGGTTTTGCGCTGGGCAAGGAGGGTCTTATCGAAGAGAGGTTCTTCGCCGCGGACTACCTTGTCCGTGACCACGAAACGGCCTTTGTGCTCCAGGTCGGGAAGATGGAACATAATATCCATCATGAGTTCATCAACGATGGCCCGCAAACCGCGTGCACCGGTATCCTTTTCCTTGGCCTTGCGAGCGATTTCGTGCAAAGCGGCTTCGGTAAACACCAACTCGGCTCCTTCCATTTCAAAGAATTTCTGGTACTGGCGGATGAGGGCGTTTTTGGGCTCAGTTAGGATGCGAACCAGGGCGTTATGGTCCAGAGGCTCTAAAGGTGCAATGATCGGCAGACGACCAACGAACTCTGGAATCATGCCGAACTCAATTAGGTCATCACTGGTAACTTTGGAGAGAAGTTCGCCCAGGCTGTGCTCGCGGGCGAGTGGGTCGGAACCGAAACCGATGGTTTTTTTACCGACGCGGCGAGCGATGATATTTTCCAGGCCGACGAAGGTGCCACCACAAATGAACAGGATGTGTGTCGTATCCACCTGGATATACTGCTGTTCGGGATGCTTGCGGCCACCTTGCGGTGGGACGTTGCTGATAGTGCCTTCGAGCATTTTCAAAAGCGCCTGTTGAACCCCTTCGCCGCTTACGTCGCGCGTGATGCTGACGTTGTGATGGGTTTTGGCGATCTTGTCAATTTCATCAATGTACACAATGCCGCGCTGAGCCGCTTCAAGGTCGAAATCGGCGGCGTGAAGAAGTTTCAAAAGCAGATTCTCCACGTCCTCACCGACATAACCGGCTTCGGTCAGCGTGGTGGCATCGCCGATGGCGAACGGAACATCCAGGATGCGGGCGAGCGTCCGGGCCAGCAGGGTCTTGCCACTACCGGTCGGGCCGATCAACAGGATGTTGCTCTTGTCCAGTTCGACGTCGGTCTGACCGCCCGACTCGTAAAGGTTGATGCGTTTGTAATGGTTATGAACAGCCACGGAGAGAACTTTTTTGGCGTATTCCTGGCCGATCACGTATTCATCGAGCTTTTGTTTGATCTGGCGTGGCGTAGGAATGTTGCGAAACAGGCCACGGGTCTGGCCGCGACGACGTTTTTCCTGTTCAATTATAGACTGGCACAACTCCACGCATTCGCCGCAGATGAAGACGTCTCCTGGCCCTTCGACGAGCGGTCCAACGTCACGGTAGCTTTTGCGACAAAAAGAACAAAAAGCATTGCGATTGCGGCTGGAACCCGAGTTGCGACGTCCGCCGTTGCCTGCCTCGCGACCGGACATGAAATCTCCTTCGTCCCTCATGGCTGGCCCAGGATGCACTTTTAGAGCCTTCGCTGCAATAGGAAAGCTTGGCTTGTTCAGTCGCCTCCGCAGTGGGGTTGCGAATCACTCGATTCTACCGCCAAAACCCCCGCTAAGCAAGCAGCTTTCAGGTGGAAGCCGAAGATTGCGGCGGTGCTGAATCGCTATCAGTCTTTTGTTCCTTTTCCTGGGGTTGACCAGCATTTTCGGAGGCAACGGATTCGGTATAGGTTTCTGATTCGAGGATGGGCAACTGCTCTGGCGGAATGTCAGCCTGGGGAGAGGAGAGTTGTTTATCCGGCAAAAGTTCTCCCGTGAGCCGACCAATAAGCAGCCGACGAACCCGCGCGAATTCTTCCGGACTCATCTCGCCGCGCTCCACCGCTTCCTGGAACTCTGCCAGGAGTTCACGTTCGGCTTCCTTGCGCTGCTGGCTGCGTAGGTATATGGCGCGCGCTGCAGAAAGAATGATGGCCACCAGACAAACGGCCGCCAGCAGCAGTAACCAGAGCCAGAGCAACTCGCGTACCGCCGCCTTTTCCTGAGCCAGCATCCAGGCGAACGCGAGACACGATTGCCAGAAGTTGACCAGGGTGGTCGGGTTGCTCATAGCCTGCGGGGATTATATTCCTGGGGACATCCGCTACCAAGAATTTCAAGCGGAAGCGGCTGACGTCTGGGAGACATCCGCGCGGCTAACCCAGATTTCTCCAAACGGCGCTTCCTGTTCGGCCAGCACCTGTCGCGTCTTGATCAGTTCCAGCAGGGCCAGGAAAAAACCGACTAGTCGGCCCCGGGTGTGTGGCGGTTCGAAGATTTCCCGAAACGGCAGGCGAGTGGCTCCAGCCAACCGGTGCAGAATCCGGGCAATGAACACATGCGTTGGCGTTTCGTCATAAAGAATACGGTGCGGCTGTAGGGCCAGGGTTTCGCGCATCAGTCGGCAAAAGGCACTCACCAGGTCCCAGATTTCCACTGCACGGACCGGTTCACCACTGGGATCGTTCTCCCGCATTGGTTTTTCGCAGACTCGCCGACCATAGCGACTGGATTGTTGCTGCACCCGTTCCTCAATGTGGCGAACGGCTTCTTTGAATTTTCGATACTCAATGAGCTGGCCGACTAAATCGAGCCGCGGGTCTTCGTCCTGGGGCGTTTCCTGGTCATTGCCAGGCAGAAGCATGCGACTTTTGATCTCCATCAGCGTGCTGGCCAGGACGACGAATTCCCCGACGCGTTCCGGGTCCAGGACTTGCAACACTTCGAGATACTGCAGGTATTGCTCGGTAATGCGAGCGATGGGAATGTCGAAAATGTCCACTTCGTTCCGCTCGACCAGGTAAAGCAACAAATCGAGTGGCCCGCGGAAAATGTCGAGTTCAACCAGGTAGTCCTGCAGGTTAGGCATGTGCGGCCCTGACCCCGATACTCCCCTAGCCGGAGAGCAGACAAGACCAGTGGCAAGCTAAGCCTTTGGAGCTATGGGCCGGATTCCGCGTTGGCTGAGTACCCGGCGAACCGTAGCCCCAATCTCGGCCGGGCTTTCCACGATGGTAACGCCAGCCGATTCAAGAGCGACTATCTTGCTGGCTGCAGTCCCGGCTCCGCCGGTAATAATGGCGCCTGCGTGTCCCATTCGTTTGCCAGGTGGAGCAGTGCGACCCGCGATGAACGCAATTATTGGTTTGGTTACGTACTGGCGAATGAAAGCCGCGGCTTCTTCTTCCTGACTCCCGCCAATTTCACCTATGAGCACAATCGCTTCGGTCTGGGGATCGTTTTCAAACATGTGAAGCACATCCACAAAGCTGGTACCGTTGACCGGGTCGCCGCCAAGACCAACACAGGTGGATTGCCCGAGTCCCAGTTGCGTGAGTTGCCAGACAGCTTCGTAAGTAAGAGTGCCGCTGCGACTGACAATACCGACGTTACCCGGCCGGTGAATATAGCCCGGCATGATGCCGATCTTGCACTGGCCTGGCGTGATGACTCCTGGGCAGTTTGGGCCGATTAGCCGGCATTGCGGTCGCTGGCGTAGTTGCTCCATCACCCGCACCATATCCAGAACGGGGATGCCCTCGGTGATGGCGACGATCAACCGGATTCCCGCATCAGCAGCTTCGAGGATGGCGTCGGCAGCCGCAGGGGGTGGAACAAAGACCATGCTGGCGTCGGCACCGGTTTTGCGCACGGCCTCGTGCACGGTGTTGAAAATCGGAAAGCCGTCCTTTACCGTGCCACCTTTCCCGGGTGTGACGCCACCCACGATTTGCGTTCCGTATTGGCGGCATTGTTGCGAATGAAACAGGCCAGCCTTACCCATCCCCTGGGTGATGACCCGCGTGTACTTATCTGCCAGGATGCTCATCGCTTACCCCGTCCAGTTTCCCAGTCTATTACGGCGTAATTTCCGCTGGCTCTCGCCGATTCGAATTACCGCCTATTCTTGCTGATCGCCAGGGCCGCCGAGTGCTCGCTTCACGCCTTTCATTTCTCTGTAGGGGCAATTCCTAGGAGACTACGTGGGCTTCGGAGAAGCGGCGTTGGCAGCGGCGACGGCTTTTATCGCGGCGTCAGTGAGGTCTTTCGCAGGGATAATGTTCAGACCACTTTCCGCCAGTAATTGGCGTCCTTGTTCGACATTGGTGCCTTCGAGTCGCACAATCAAGGGCACGCGAAAACCCACCTCGCGAGCAGCAGCGATGATCGCGCCGGCTATGGTATCACACTTCATAATACCGCCGAAGATGTTGACGAGCACGGCACGCACATTCGGATCGCCGAGCAGAATGCGGAAAGCTTCGGTAACCTGTTCCAGGTTAGCACCGCCGCCGACATCAAGGAAATTGGCCGGTTCGCCGCCATGCAGCTTGATGATGTCCATAGTAGCCATGGCCAAGCCGGCACCGTTCACCAGACAGCCGATGTTGCCATTCATACTGACGTAACTGAGTCCCGCCTGTTTTGCCCGCCATTCGCGGGGGTCTTCCTCGTCGAGATCCCGCAGTTGCTCAATGTCCGGGTGGCGAAACAAGGCGTTGTCGTCCAGGTTGAGTTTGGCATCGAGGGCGAGCACACGACCGTCATCGGTTACGGCTACAGGATTGATCTCCGCCAGGCTGCAATCTTTTTCGACGAACACTCTGGCCAGTGCGGCAATCAACTTCTCTGCGGTCGGCACCTGCTCATTTTCAAAGCCGAGTTCGTAGGCCAGGCGACGAGCCTGAAACGGTGGCAAGCCGCGATCTGGCGAAAAGGGAACACGCAGGATACTTTCGGGACTGCGAGCCGCCACTTCTTCAATCTCGACGCCACCTTCTCCACAGGCCATCAAAATCGGACAGCCGCAGCTGCGATCTACCACGACGCCCAGGTACACTTCGCGGCGAATCTGTACCGCTTCCTGCACTAGCACCTTGCGGACGCGCTGGCCCGAAGGCCCGGTCTGGCGCGTAACCAGCGGAAAGCGGAACATGGTTTCGGCGACGTCGTGGCACTCTTCGCGGCTGCGAACGATCTGCACGCCGCCGTAAGGCTTGTCGCTGCCCACGAAACGACCTTTGCCGCGACCGCCTGCATGAATTTGCGCTTTAAGCACTGCCTGCCTTCCGCCGAGCCGCTCGAAGGCTTCCAGCACTGCTTCTACACTCTCCGCAACGATTCCGGGCACCACTGGAGCACCCGCCTGCGCCAGAAGTTCTTTCGCCTGGTATTCGTGAATCTTCACGCTGCCACCCCCCATGCAATATGCGAGGAATCTATCCGGATTGCCGAAGACGGTACCGTGAGCAAATACTGGTTGAAATCCGCCTGCTTGTGATCGTCTGGCTGGAATAGAAATCCGCGCCATGATACCAGCGCGACTTACTGACTACCAGCGCTGTTGCGTAAAGTTTATGGCCGAAGGCTGTCAGTTGGAAGTGCCTCTCTGGATGTTTTTTTGTGGCAAAATGGCCGCACACCGGGCCCGGTTGTGTCGGGGAAAAGGCATACGGCGGGCGAATTGCTATCGCCAGGTTTCTGCAATAGCCCAGAGCCGGTGATCCGTATAACTGACCCGGTTCGTAGACGTGAACTGCAGCGGCGCTTGCCATGAATGGAGCGGGTGCATAGGGTTCTTTGGAAGATGCCTGGGCACGGGAGATTCTCAGGATGGCAGCGCAGCCGCACGTTTGTCCGCAATGTCAGCGACCTAATCCAGCCGAGGCCACTTACTGCTATTATGACGGTGCGGTGCTGGTTTCGACTGCGGTCATGGGCTTCGGCCCGGTGAATGTAGCGAATTTGCCGTTTCCCCGGCCATTTGTTTTTCCGTCAGGGCGGATGTGTCGCACGTTCAATGAACTGGCGGTGGCCATCGTGCAGGAATGGGCCACGGCTCGCGAGTTGCTGAGCGGCGGCTATCTGGAATCATTCCTGGGCGGCATTGGCCGGGCTGACCTTGCTCTGGCGGCGCGTCAGGCAGCTCAGTTTCCCGATGTAGACCGGGGATTGGATCAATTGCTGGGACGGCTGCCGTGTGACCGGGAGGTCATCAAACCCGCCAAACTCGCCGCTGAACCCTTGCAGGTTAACCTCGGCACCATGCAGGTTGGTCAGGATAACCGCTTCGAGCTGCACTTGTTCAATCAGGGAATGCGGTTGCTGTATGGCACAGTGACCGTGGCTAACGTTCCCTGGCTGGTGTTAGGAGATACGCCAGGCGTTCAGGACAAAACTTTCAAGTGTGAGCGGGAGTTGGTTATCCCTGTACAGGTGGTGGGCACCAAGTTGCGGGCCAGTTTGAAACCGCTGATTGGCAGAATTCTCATTGACTCCAACGGCGGCAAGGCGGAAGTGACAGTAACCGTACAGGTGCCAGTCAAACCATTCCCCGAAGGCATCCTGCAAGGTGCACAAACGCCCAGGCAGTTAGCGGAGCGTGCCTTCAAGCAGCCCAACGAGGCTGCTGTTTACTTCGAGACGGGCAAGGTGAAACAATGGTACGAAGCGAACGGTTGGGCCTACGGTGTCCAAGGTCCCCCCGCGAACGGCCTGGCTGCCGTTCAGCAATTCCTTGAAGCGTGCGGTTGGACGACCCCGCCACGCGTCGAATGCGAAACTCAAAAGGTCGAGCTACAAGGGCCAGTCAACGGCCCGCTCCAATTCACCGTCACCGTCAAAGGTCTCGACCCGAAACCCGTCTTCGCTTGGGCCGTAAGCAACCAGCCCTGGTTGGTACCGGGAAGGCCTCATTGTAAAGGAAAACTCGCGACCATTCCAGTGAGCATACCACGGATTCCGGCGCCGGAAACTGGTGACCGGCTGGAGGCGGAACTCACGGTAACCAGTAACGGGCGCGTGAAATTTACCATTCCCGTGACCGTTCAGGTTTCCGGGAGTGTAGAGCCACCGGCACCGCTTCCGCCGACACCAGCAATGTCCACGCCTGAAGCCGCACCGGGATTGCAGGGTTCAGAACCGGCTCCTTTGCCGGAGTCGCCGATGCCGGCAGTGGAGGAGTCACCGTTTGCTTTTGGCAGTGCCTCGTTATCCGAATTGAGCAGCACGCGGCCGCGCCCTGCCAGTGAAGGCGTAGCTGTGCTGGACGAAGAGCAAGTCGCATCCGTGCCCATTCATCGCCGCCACGCAGATTACGGTTGGCTGCATCTGCTGCCGCTCGCCTTGCTTCTGGTGATTCTTGCTGCTCTGGTCGTCGTGGACATCTTCCGACGTCCCGACGCTATCCGGGCGTCGGTAATTAAACCACCTGTGGAAGCGAACGTCGAGAAACAGGAATTGCTCGACGACACGGCGTATTTGCGGATTATGTTCAATCCGAATCAGGGTTATCGGCAGCGTTTCGGTATCGTCATCCCGGGCCACGATGGCGGTCAGGATAAAGCCCTCACTTTCATGGATCGCGACGACAAAGGCCGACTGAGCAACCCTGGCCGCACCAGCAACCTGTGCATTCGCTATGACGGTAAAGATTTCCTGTTCGGTCGGCGCGGCGATGGTCAGCCCAGTGTCATTCATGTTCGCGCTCATGCTGCCCGCAGGGCGGATGCTTTGGCCGATGGTTACATGCCCGTTCAGCAAATGGTGGCGGGAGAAAAGCATCCCGTATTTCGCAGCGTTTTCATTTACCCCGATGGAAACGAACGCGACCCGGAAGGCGATCCTCTTGGCATCCGTGTCACTCAGGAAGTGGGGCTGCGGCGATCGGATGTTTCCCGCAAGTACGAGGTCGTTCTGGTTCGATTCTTAGTTGAAAACACTGGAAGCCATCCGCACCGCATAGGGCTACGTTACATGCTGGATACTTACATCGGTAGCAACGATGGCGTGCCGTTTTTGGTGCCCGACCAGGACCGATTGATTCAGGATAAAGCCGAGTTTCGAGGAGAAGAAGTTCCCCAGTTCATTCAGGCACTCGAGAAAGCGGATTTGCAGGACCCGGGCGTGGTGGCTCATCTGATGCTTCGCTTGCCTGACACACGCTATGAACCGCCGGAACGGGTCGTCATTGCCGCTTGGCCCGACAGCGAACTCGGCGGACGATGCAAAGGACCTTCCACGGAATGGGAACCCGATTTTCATCCCATTGGTGCCCGGCGTGATTCCGCCGTGTTCATCTATTGGGCGGAGAAAGAGATGGCTCCGGGAGAAAAGCGGGAGATGGGCTTTGCTTACGGCCTGGGGCAAGTTTCAACGAGTACGGTAGCCAGCGGCAAGACGCAGCTGGCCATGACCATCAGCGGGGCATTGCGGCGGAAAGGCGTTTTCACGGTAACGGCGTATGTAGCCAATCCGGAACGTGGCCAGCAAGTGATGATTCATTTGCCGGGGGGATTTCAGTTGGTTCAGGGCGAGCCACGCCGAAATGTGCCCTTGGTAGCTGGTCGCTATGTCCCCATCAGCTGGCGGGTGCAGGCGCCAGACCAGCTGGGCGAGTTCGAAATTAGCGTAGAACTCGGCCAGCACAAGCAAGTGCAGAAAATCCGAATTGCGGATAAGAGTTTCCTGGACTAACGACCAGGCCGGGTATGCAGCACTAGAACTTTGCGCCGCCTCGCTACCGGGGCAGCTCCCGGCGAGCTGGGTTGTGTCAGCATAAGTCAGACTCGCTGGCGTTCCAGTTCCACCTTCGCTCGCCGCAGGATTTCTTCCAGGTGGTCCAGCAAGAAGTCGCTGAGGAGGAGGGCCTCTTCGGCGTTTTCGGAGAGTTTATCGAGCGAGTTCTTCAGCGCCTGCACGGTTGGAAACCGGCTCTTTTTGCGCACGGGTCGGCTGACCTCGTGAAAATCCGCCAGAGCGGTGAATAGGCCAGCGTGGAAATGCTCTCCCAGGTCGCGGGCGCACTTGTCCGCCTGCGTCAACAACTCCTGCAGGGTCATGCGGTTAATCGGTTTCGGCGGTCGCTTCATCGGCCAGTCCCCTCGAGCTGGATGGTCTGCCTAACGTCCTCACTGGCGAAACCTCCGTGGTTGCGTGCAGCACTTTCTTTTGTATTATAGACTTGCTAAGCCAGGAAGGACAACGGCAGGGTGATCTGGTACACTAAAGGGTTGGTGTTGCCCACAGAACTTGCTCCAGGGCTAAGGGCTACATGCTGGCAAGACACGAGCCACGGCAATGCGCATACTCATCCTAGCAGACATTCACGGTAACTGGCCGGCCCTGCGTACCATTCGCGAACCGCATGATTTGTGCGTGTTTCTTGGCGACCTGGTGGACTACGGACTGAATCCTGGCCCGTGCGTGGATTGGGTTCGTCAGCACTGCCAGATTGCCGTGCGGGGCAATCACGACCACGCTGCCGCTCAGCGCGCTCAGACCAATGGCCGGAGTGGTTTCAAGTACCTGAGCGGTTTGACCCGGCAGATCACCTGGGAAAAACTCAGTCGCGAACAACTACGCTTTTTGGGCAGCTTGCCGACCATGCGTTGGACAACACTCGACAACCGCCGGTTCCTGTTTGTCCATGCTACGCCGACAGACCCCTTGGATGAGTATGTTTACGAGGACGCCGAGGCCTGGGCACGCCGGATCGAACGCGTCGAAGCCGACGTGATTTGTGTTGGCCACACCCATGTTCCATTTATCCTGCCGGTGGGCAACAAACTGGTGATCAACCCCGGCAGTGTCGGTCAGCCACGCGATGGCGACCCGCGTTTGGCCTACGCCGTCTGGCACGATGGCCATGTCGAAATCAAACGCCTGGAATATCCGGTCGAAGAAGTGATCGCCGAAATCGAGACCAGCCAGTTACCAGACTTGGCCAAGCGCCTTTCCATCGAAGCCTTCCGCACCGGGACCACCTTCCCTGGCGGGAACGATAAAATTGGGCCTGACTCGCACGACACGAATTTGAGCAGTTCCGACAGCGAAGCACTGACGGTGTCTGAATTTTCGGCCAATGGCCCGCACCGATAAGAGCTTCGCTGACGGTTGGCGTCACGCCTCCGGACATAGCTGGACAGGTGAGTCAGCAGGCTGCTTTTTCGGACGAATCGGGACATAGATTTGTAACCAAGAAGACACTAAGACACGAACGGGGGCACTGTCCGAGGAGCCAAGTTTGTGCTACGCCGGAGCCAGCCAGCTTTTCCGCGTGTTTTGGCACCTTCGCGGTAGCTGTTTTGCGTCGGTTCGGCTAAGGTTGGTGATGCACAGCCTGGCGGCGGAGCCTTTCGAGAAAATGGGCCAGGTCGTCCGGCAAATCCGATCGGAATTGCAGCCAGACGTCTCGAGTAGGATGGGTGAAGCCGAGTTCTGCGGCGTGAAGCGCCAGGCGTGGCGCACCGCTTCGATCCGGAACCGCTGTTCCGAAGATCGGCTTGTTGTACACGGTTTCGCCGCAAACGGGATGGCCCAGTTCAGCCAGGTGAATACGAATCTGATGGGTGCGACCGGTCTTGAGCCGGCACGCGACTAATGTGTAGTCGCCCAGGTATTCCAGAGGTTGGACGTGAGTAATTGCCAGTTTGCCGACTCCCGGCAGAGTGGTGCTCCCGCGCCGACCGTCGCCTCGGTTCCGTACCAAGCGGGAAACGATCGTGCGTTTTTCAACCCGGCCGTGGGCAATGGCCAGATAAACGCGGTGAATGCTATGCTTGCGAAATTGGAGGCCGAGCTTGCGTTCGGCCTCGACGGTGCGCGCGAAGACCATCAGTCCGGAGGTATCCCGATCCAGCCGATGCACCGGACGCACTGGGAGCAGTTTTCCGCTACTCAGCCGACCTTCATGTTCCGGGATCAATCGCGGCAACAATTCGGCCACGGTCGGCTCGTGAATGCGCTCCTCTTCGGGATGACGTACCGCGTTGATGCCGGGCGGCTTCTCGATGACGACCAGCTGAGAGTCGAGATGCCGAATAACAATCTTCGGCTTGGCTGGCCCGGCACGAATCGGTTGCCGTAGTATCTTCACCACATCGGTGGGTAACAGTCGGCGAGCGGGATCGCGGCATACGGCGCCGTTGAGCAAAACACGACCCGACTCCACCAACTCCTTCGCTTTTGACCAGCTCAGACCAGGTTGCCAGGTCCTTAGACCCGCTGCCAGGGTCTTGCCAATCAAGACCGACTCGACGTGATAGACAGGTTCGGGTTGTTGTGTGAGCTGCTGGTTGCGTGGAGAGTTCTTTCCGGACATAATTTGTGCTTTTCGCCGAGTTCGCAGGGTCGGCAACAAACTCGTTTTCTGTTTATGCCTTATGCCGATCTGGGCAACTTCAGCCGATAGCAGAAGTGCCCTTCGGCTTTGGTGCTGCACATCTTCGCGGCTGTCTGCTAGATAACCGCGATGCGCATCCCTGGGATTTCATCAAGCATTATAGCGGTTCACGTTACCGTCCTTTCCCGTAAACGACCAGCGTGTCCAGAGGACGTGAGGCCCTGCTGCTGCTGAAGATCAACTGGAGGCTGGGAAGGGTAATGGCAATGGCTGCCGCCTATCGGCAGGGGCTAACTCTGGGGTTTCGGAGCGGACCTCCAGGCTGCGTAAAGTTCCGCAGAAATCGTCTGCAAGCGGGTCAAAGTGTCCAATCGGTCGCTTCCCCGCGCTATGAGCGTCAGAATGGGAGCATGACGAGGTATCACCGTGGATTCCTGAGGAACGTCGGCAAAGGCGACATCGGCAAACAAGCCGCTCGGGGTAAGTATTTCACCGAGCTTAGCAAAGTCGCCGAGGCGAAATACGAACGCGTGTGCCGTATAGAGGATCGCTTTACCCACGCATGGGCAGTGGCAAGCAGTGTAGATGGCCTGGTGTTCGTGAAGGATGTCGGCAGCAGGAAGTCTTGGGCCCCCGGGATTAGCGGACAGCCCGGCCTGCTGGGCAGTCATGAATATTGCGGCATGTGCGGAAAACCACGGGCAGCCAGTCGTCAGCTCCAGCACTTCCAGTGAAGCGGGATATCGGGGATTGATCTCCACCAGCCAGGGGAGCTCCTCTTGCAGGATAAAATCCACGCCGAACACCCCACGCAATCCAAAATGTCGCGTGAGTGCCTGACCCAGTCGCTGCAAATGTTCTGTCAGACGTGAACAGCAGGGCAGTGGGCCTATGTTGCCGCACCATTGAAATTCCCGCGCCTGCAACCAGTGACAGCCGATCAATTGCTCGGTCGCACCGAGAAATCGGCAATGTGTACCATCCGCTAGATACACTGCCGAGGCAGGTTGCCCCGGGACGTAACGCTGATAGTAGCGGGCACGACTACGGAGCGACTGGCCGTACCAGCGAATAACTCCGCTTTCGAATTTCACCAGCCAGCTGCCATCTCGAGGTAAACCGCTCGGATCGTTTTGCCAGTCGGCGAAAGGCAAGCCGGCTAGCTGAACCGCCGCCGCCAGCTGTCCCGGGTCGCGTACCGCTCGGACTACACTGGCCGGATTGCCCCAGAGGTCTCGTTGTTCTTGCACCTGGGCGAGCACCTGGGGATAACGTTCCAGTCGGCCCGTGTACAAAACCGGTCCCGGTGGAGCGGATTCCTGCAGCCAACGAACCAAGCCTTGGGGATACTGCGAAGCGGGAATTTTGCTCACGGATGCCCAGGTTTGCAGGTCGCGGTCAGCGAACAGGTCGGCACAGTAGGGTCGCCAACCATCCCGGATAGCCGCAAACGCAACGGCACGAACACTGGCACCGATGCAGATCACCGTCTTAGCTTCCGTATGACCGGGCATAATGCTGCAGCTGGATTTCCTGAGCAGCCCCTGCAAGTGCTAATGGTTCCAGGTCTGATCGAGTATCGGTGCGGGCGAAGGAAATACCACCGGCGCTCGCTCTATCATGTTCGTCATAGTGTAGAGGTTCTGCAAGTGGCGAAACAGCCTGGCAGATTCCCGGGGGTTTGGATTAGCTGCGGTGAAACCCATCCGGATCGGTGAACCGGCGAAGGTCAGGCAATTGCCCGGCACGTACTGGCCTGGGGCGGTAATGTCCTCCAGAAATTTTCCCCTGGGTACTTGACAAGCCACCCGCGGTGGTTCCAGTAAGCGCGTACTCGTTCCGCAAAAGGGGAAGCACGCCAATTTCAGCGTGCGACCGAAGCTCTTGGTCGCTATGTGGCCGACAACGACGTCAGCCAAGGGCTGGCCGTGGTAGAGCGGAGGTCGCAATCCTGAGGGCAAGTGGGGTTTACCTCGCTTCTGTTCGGGTTTGACCCTTTCGCGGACGGTGCCTGCCAGACAGCTGCGCAACACGGCAACGGGAGGTCGGGTATGGCAGGGGCAAATGCCAACTGGGTGGGGGAGCTACTCGATGGGCGTTATCAAGTTCTTAAGCAACTGGCATAAGGTGGCATGAGCGTCGTGTACCTGGCGTTCGACCGCCGACTGAAGCGGTACGTTGTTGTCAAAACCCCAAGGTCGAGTTTTCTGGCCAGCGAAGAGTTTCACAAACGGTTCTATCGAGAAATTCGGGCGCTCATGAAACTGACCCACCCGAACCTGGTCGTGATTTATGATCTCGGCGAACATCACGGGCGGCCTTATGCGGTGTTGCGCTACCTTGACGGCGGGACTCTCCGAGAACGACTCACCCCGAATCAATTCCGTCTGCCGTTACTCACCACTCCGGATTCCGTCCTGCTGTGGTTGCCGGCCATAGCAGATGTCCTCGACTACCTGCACCGCCACAATTATCTGCACCGCGACATCAAGCCCGAAAACATCCTCTTCGACCGGGATGATCATCCGTTTCTCAGCGATTTCGGGACGGTCAAGGTCCTATATGACCTGCAACCCGCCGCTGAGCCGGAGAGTCGCCTCACCGAACTGGGGCAAGCGATTGGTACCTTACCCTACATGGCCCCGGAAGTGCTATCCGGCGGGCAATTAACCGAAAAAGTGGACCAGTACGCCCTGGCAGTGACCGTTTACGAAGTCCTATCGGGCCATCTGCCGTACCCGGCTAGCAATCCGGCAGAATTGTCCTTATCTCAGAAAAGTGGGCCGCCCGAACGACTCGATCGCCGCGCCGGCGTTCCCCCAGCGATAGCGGATGTTGTCGAAAAGGCGCTGGCATTGGAGCCTAGGAACCGCTTTGCATCCTGCACCGAATTCGCAACGGCGTATGCCCAGGCGCTCCGGAATCCGCTCGGATTTGGCGTGCCCCCGCTCCCGCCTCCCAGCGGAAAAAGCCTCAGTCCCGCTCAGCTATCTCCTACCAGGACAACTGACCGGCAGTCCGCAGCAAGTGCTGAGCAAAGCCCGGCACTGTTGCCAGGTTCTGCAGGACTGGAGCTTGAGCATACTCCTGACCAGGCCCAGGCCGAATCCGGCACCTTAGTTCTGCCGGCAACGCCGCAACATGTCAGTATCATCAACCCACAGCCAGCCGGTCACGCGGGAGTGCCCCACAATCCGAAGCCGATTCCTCCGCCTATACCCCCACCGCCTCCGCCGCGTCGAAGGGCAACTGCTTCAGCCGGCGCGGCTTCGCAGCAGGAAATGGTGTGCCCATCCTGTGGCTCACGCTTTCCGGTATCGGTTAGCCTGCTGCGGGGCGCTCAGGTGACCTGCCCTATGTGTGGTACACCGATATTAGTCGGAGCTGTTGCGATTCCGCCGCAGCCAGTTCGCCGACCCCGAACGGGGTACAGGCGCGGTTGGTTTTGGTCCGCGGTCAGTTTGATCGGCGTCGCCGTGTTGCTTTTGGTCTTGTGGTTAGTCGCTCGTCCGGGACGCTAGTTCTTGCCAGGGAAAACGGTCCGCAGTGCGCAGGCAGCAGAATTCTGGGCTCAGGTATTGAGCGGGTCCGTGGAAATTGCGTGCACAAGTGCAAAAGAATCTCTGGGGTCACTTCTTCCCGGTTGTCCTCGTTGCATCCTGCAGCGACCGCAAGGGTTAGCGATAACAACACCAGTCCATCCATCGGCTTCTGCTGGTATAAGCGGTGCGACGGAGGATGTCCATCGAGGAGAAACAAACCTCGCGCGCACTTGTCGCCGTCAAGAGTGTAACTATAATGTCACCAAACGCAGGAGTGAAAGCGGCAATGCTGGACGATGCGTATCCCGGTTCGAATCTGAACCAAGTAGCGGTGGCCCATTGTGCATCCGGCTTCACCTGAGTTGCCGGTCGTTGAACGGCGTGCCCGTATTTTCATCTGCGGCATAGCCCTGAACTGTCTCGAAACGGGCTGGAATTTCGCTCTTTCCGTGCCCACTTGGCGTCGTGGTGGGCGTGTGCATTCTTGAAAACCTATGGCTGCCGGAGGCGGTCTCCGGTACGAGATTCCCACGATAAAAGGAGGATTTTCCATGCTGCGGTGCACTGTAACTGCATTGCTGGTGGCAGCATTGACAATCGCTGCTGAAGCCGGCCAGTTCAACAAGAAGCTCAACATCGGCGACCCATGCCCGACCTTCAAAAACCTGGAGGGCGTGGATGGCAAGAAGTATTCCCTGGACGATTTCCAGAGCAAGGATGTGCTGGTGCTGGTGATCACCTGCAACCATTGTCCGGTAGCGCAGGCTTACGAAGACCGCATCATCCAATTTACCAAGAAGTGGGCAAGCGGGCCGGACAGTAAAGTCGCCGTGGTCGCCATCAACGTCAACAATCTCGAGGCCGACAAGCTCCCGGCCATGAAGATTCGCGCACGGGAAAGGGGTTTCAACTTCCCCTACCTGTACGACCCGACGCAGCAAATCGGTCGGGCACTGGGGGCCACCGTTACGCCCGAGTTCTTCGTCTTCAACAAAGAGCGCAAGCTCGTTTACATGGGCGCCATGGACGACAGCCAGAACAATCCCAAAGTCAACTACCTAGATGCTGCCGTCGAGGCAGCTCTCAAAGGTGGTCAACCGGCTGTAAAGGAGACGCGCGCTCGCGGTTGCAGCGTCAAGTACGAAAGCCAGTGACCTGACCCATCGCAAAACCGCCACCCTGAGTACTGGCTGAAACGACCGCTGTCGAACCATCCGTATGTCAGGGGCACGACCGCGAAGTGCCCCTGACCTTTTGCGCGAGCAGCCAAGTTGGTTGCGGCACTGAGCCGAGGCCCAGTCAAGAACGGTGGTTAGGCGATTGGTGAGATTCGGCCCAGGCACAGCCCAGCCAGTTCCAGATGCGCTGCAGGGTTTCGACGGGCAAGCCGATGACGTTGCTGACGCTGCCTTCCAAAACGGTAAGAAACGGGTCGTCTTGTTCTTGAATGGCATAAGCGCCGGACTTGCCTTGCCATTGGCCAGTATCGAGATAGCTTTCCAGTTCGGACTCGGTGAGCGGGCGCATGAAGAGTCGGCTTTTCTCCTGCCAGGCGATTTGCCAGTCTTCGGGGCGTAACCAGAGGCAAACGCCTGTCCATAATTCGTGTTCGGTACCACTGAGCCGTTGCAGGATGCGTCGTGCGTCGGCGCGGTCGCGCGGCTTGCCAATGACTTCGCCGCCATGCCAGCCCACGGAGTCGGCGGCCAGCACCACGCCCCAGGCAATTCCAAGTGCGACCGCTGCTGCTTTTCGCCATGCCAACTCCGCAACATAGGCGCGAATGTCGCAAATACCCGTACCGTCCGGTTCGTGGATATTCGGGGACACGACCTCAAAGCAAAAACCTGCCCGCGCCAACAACTCCCGCCGCGCCGGCGAGCTACTGGCCAAGATCAGAGGCCGGGGCCAATTCCTGTTCGCCATGCTTCGTCGAGCCTCGTGGGGCAAAAAGCTGAGACGCAGTACCTGTTCTGAAGATTTTAGGTTCTAGATGCCATAGACAAGATCGAAACGCGATAATGACCAAGACCGAATTGGACTGATGCGACAGAACGAACTTGCACCCGCCGTTTTTGTAAAAGCAGGACAGCCGGAAGAGCTTTTAGTCATTACTGTCGTTGGCGGGAAGAATTAAATGGCTAGATTATGAGACACGGCGGTCGGAACCGCAAGAACTGACCTGATTAGGAAAAATAGCTCTTCATTATCGGGCAAGCGACAGCTTGCGTACTTTTGCGGCGACCAACCGGTCAGGAATCTCGATATTGCGAGAGGTTTCAACCTCTCGATGCTGCTACGGTTTATGTTGCGGAGCAGGAGACTCATGCGCTATTTGGTGGATGGTTACAACGTACTGCATGCGATGGGCTTGCTGTCGAAGTCGGCTGTGCCCGGACAGTTAGAACATGCACGACAAGCGTTGCTGGGTCGCATCGCGGGGGCACTCGGGGACGAGGCTTCGCAGGTGGTTGTGTTTTTCGATGCCGCTTATGCACCAAGCGACTTGCCGCGACAGGCCATCGTCCATGGCATACAGGTGATTTTTTCACCACCGGTTCGCGACGCCGACACCTTGATTGAAGAATGGATACGGGGCATGTCGGCAGCCGCCACCTGTGTCGTCTCTGCCGACCGTCGGCTTCAGCAGGCGGCCCGGCGGAAGGGATGCCAGCATTTGTCACCGGAGGCGTTTCTTGAACAATTGGAGAAACGGCGTCGCCAGCGATTGGCTTCGAGGAGCAACGAAGCGTCGGACGCCCGATTTCGCCGGGATGCAGACCCGTCCCGCTGGCTGACTGAATTTGCCCACCTCGATCAAGACCCGACACTTGGGCCGCCTGACCCATTTGCCGACCTCGATATTTCAACATTCTCCGGCGAAGAGGAGTTGCCCGACCACCAATGAGAACCAATCGGCCACTGAGCCGACCAGAACCACATTATACGGCCAACCAGGGTAGTGGATGTTGTCGCAGCTACAATTGCGCAAAACGCTCTTGGAAATGCATGTTGGCTGAGACGTTCACAGCCGGGTTCCAAACTGCTATCACTTTGGCAAGGCCATGCGGTTCTGGGTAAGATTGTTCTGGTAATTGCCCGGCGAAGCAACTGCACCAGTTTCTACAATCAGCCATGCTGAGCATCGCAACGAGCCACCGCAGGTGTGGCGGCACTTCGTTCGCTCCCTGGCTGGGGGCGACGACCGGTTGATTGCGGAACCGAAATTTGGCAAGATTTTTCCTGACGAAGCTTGGCAACAGAGTAACATATAGCAGGTCAACGGCTAGCTGGCTTCGGTTATTCCCAGAGTGTGCCGTCATGAGCGATAGCAGGAATAACGGCAGGACTGCCTGGCAGACTCGCATTCAGCAGATTGAGCCAGCCGCGCTGCTGGTAAAATCGCGGTTGCTGCGTCGCGTGGCGCGGATGGCGCAGGGAGTTTCCATGTTCTCCTGGCGCGTGCCGCACAGCACTGTCTTAGTCCTGTCCCGGGAACGTTTGCTGGAATTGGCCACCGAAGATGAATTAGGGGTGCAGCACCTCGGCGAGTTGCCGGAACAGGTAATGCTGATAGCCTGGCCCGACGGCGAACGCGAAGACAAAAGCATCGCCCAGCAGCTTGCCAGCCGATTGGTGCATGGATGGACTCACCTTTGTTGGCTGAACCTCCCGGACTCCGAATTACCACAGCGCATCCAGCAACGGCAACAGCAATTGGGACAATGCGAGTGGGAAGAAATTGTTGCGGTGGCCGAGCAGGATCGCTGGCTCCCACAACGCGCAGCTCCAGCAGAAGCGATCTATCGCGAATTTGTCGCCTATTGGTGGGAACTGCGATGGGTCTATCCCGAGCGGCTACCGATTTGGTTCCCGACACTGGCGCGGCGAGTTCAGTACATTGACAGTGTGGTGGCGCAAGATGTGGATGGCCGCCGGTTGCAAGACAGACTTCGTTTTTCTGAGTTGCTGCCGAACCGCGTTGTCGAACCGTATGGGGCGATGAATTCCTCGCCCGCTGCCGAGAATCGCATCAGCCACTTGGCTTTTTCGCCGCCCCAGAAAGGCCAGGAATCGCTCGCAGAAGAGGAGGCACTGGCACCGGGAGAAGTTGCCCAAGCCTTCGGGGAGACGCCAGCACTTTCGAATCAAGGCCACCCGCACTGGAAGAAAATCGTCGCTTTGGCTCAGCGAGGCAATCTGGTGCGGGCAGCTCGGCTGTGTTGGTTGCAGGCCCAGCAGGCACAACCATCCGAGAGCCTCTGGTGGCAACAGCAAACGCGACTGCTAATCGGTCAACTTGCGGAACGGCTTGTCTATACCCTTGCACCTGAGACGGCCGAGAATGCGGCCCAGGAAAAAATGGCTTGGCAGCAAGCGCTCTGGCCACTTGTAGCGCCGGCTGCTTCGGGTTTATTTTCCCAGGAAGCCCGGTTGCTTTACGACCTTCAGCGAGTAGGCGAAGATGCGCGACGTGGCGTGTATGCCATTGACCTGGGCGGCTGGTTGCGTTCTTTGGGCCGGCTTCCTTGGCGCAGGCAGCAACCGCTTCTGCAGCAATTTCTCGTTTTGCGCAGGCTGCGCTCCGCTTACCGCCGCCTGTTGTTGTGTTCCCTGCCGCCGCGCGATCGCGAGGCGCTGGCGCATTTACTCCACTCGGCCATGGATTCGCAACAGCGCCGCCTGCGAGACCTGGTGGCGCCCGAAATTCGCCTGGTACTGGAAGAGGTCGGGCTTGTTCCCCACAACTTGCCGGAACGAATCGAGCAGGAACGGCTGATTCAAAGTCTGACCGACCGCGTTGTCGAAACGGGTCATCTGAGTCTTGGACAATTCCGCGACGCTATTTCCGCCAATCAGCTGAAACTTCCCGACCTGAATGGCCCCGCCGAGTGGTGGCGTGGCGATCCTCTGTTGGCCGCTGACAAACGGCTATCCGAGAAGCTGGACGGGATATATCGCCGCGGAGAGATTTACTTACGCGGGCTGCAGCGAGGGAGTTCCATGTTCTTTGGCACCCGCTGGGGGCGGTGGTTCAGCCTCTTCGTCGCCCTGCCTTTCGGTGGAGCATACCTGATCCTGGAAGGACTGAACCATATCTTAGTGCATCCGCTCGGACATTGGCTGCACGCGGAGGCCGACCTGTCTGGAATCTGGGGAGTCATGCTGTTCGGCCTGTTTTTGCTGGGTGTAATCAACTTTCCGCGTTTTCGCCGCTCCGTGAAACAGGTCTTGCGTTCCGTTGGCACCAGTTTGCGACTCATCTTCTGGGACTGGCCACGTTGGCTGTTCCATTGGCCGCCGCTGCAGCAACTCTGGCAATGGCCGGGGCTAGTTTTCTTTCGCCGGTACTTATTTTTGCCACTTTCGATGGCCGTGTTTACCTACGCTTACTGCCGGGTACTTGCGACCGGCACCCCGCTGTCTACTGTGGCCGTCATTTGTGCCGCTACCAGCGGGCTGGTGTTTACTGCCACTCGCGAAGGCCGCATCTTGCTTGCCACCATCGGCGATTATCTCGCCTGGAGCTTCCGTTACTTGAGCCTGGAATGGATTGTCCTGGGTCTGAACTGGATAGTCGATCTGTTCCGCAATCTGGTCAATTCGCTGGAGCAGGTACAGTACCGCATTGACGAGTGGTTGCGTTACCGTGGCGGCGAGAGCCGTTGGCGACTCGCTACTAAGGCCCTGCTGTCGTGGCTTTGGTCGGTAATTGCTTACGTGCTTCGTTTCACTGTTTATTTGCTCATCGAACCGCAAATCAATCCCATCAAACATTTCCCCGTGGTCACCGTGTCACACAAGCTGCTGCTGGCGACTATCCCGTTCTTTCGGGATGTCGTCCTCCTGACCTTCGGATGGGAAGCGACCCCTGCCAATCAGGCCAAAGCTGTCGCTCTAGTGACTTCCGTGATTTGGGCGATTCCCGGAATCTTTGGCTTTTTGGCCTGGGAATTAAAAGAGAATTGGCGGCTGTATGCAGCCAATCGTTCGCGCTGCTTGTCACCATTGCGAGTTGGCCATCATGGCGAAACCCTACCGCAGTTGCTCCGACCTGGAGCGCACTCCGGTACGCTCCGCAAACTCTTCCGCCGTTGGCGCCGGCGTTCCTCCTACGCCAACCGTGCTTCTTCAGTCGCCACCATACCTTTCCAGGAACAGCGGCGTCGCCTGGCCGAGTCCATCCAGCTATTCATCCACCGCAACCTCGTCCTCTTGCTCCAACAATTAACGACCTGGCGTAGCCCGCTTCCGCAAGTGGCCGACGTTCATATCGGCATCAGCGCCATCGAAATCGCATTGCGTCCCAACGGTCGTGCCACGTCAGCATCGCTGGCAGTGACCGATGGCGAAACCCCAGCGATGCTGCGCTTTGGGTTGCAAGGGGGCTGGATCGTGGCTCGTTGGTTGCAAATCGGCTGGATCAGTCAACTTCCACACGAACAAAAGGAAATTTTCGCTAAAGCGCTGGCGGGCTTGTATCACTGGGCCGGCGTGGAAGTCGTGGCAGAGCAACTCAACCACCTCCTGCAAGCTATCGAAACGAGGGATGGCTCCGGGTGGAGCTCCCGGCGGGATCATTCGTCCGACCGAATTCACGGCTTGTCTAGCCCCACAATTCTCCTCGTGCCAACGGATGTTTTGTCGGCAGGCGAACAGGAAACACGGCCCACTCCTAATATGCCGGGAGATGTGCTCGGCGCGCCGCAGGCGTGCAACCCCGAGAGTTCAGCGCCGCCAGTTCGCGCCCGCCTGACCTGGTGGTTGGACTGGCAAGGATTACGCGTCTATGACCAGAAGGACTCAGATCGGCAGGTATTTTATCGCTGGCAGGACAACGGTCTTATCGAGCCGGAAGTATTCACCCGGCAGCCTGGTCGCAGCTCGACAAACTGTCACCGCGGCTACGAAACAACAATCGCCACTCAAGGACCTGCATTCCCCTGGCCGGTCATCACCAACGAGCACATCTGGTTCTCGGCCAACCCCCTATCATGGGATACCTGGCTGAACTGGTGGACGGGTCTAGCCCATTCATACGATCAAAGAGCCTAGGGAGCTTACCTGAATTTGCCGATCCGAAGCCATGAGATAGGGGGGCCAATTTGCGTGATAGGCCTTACCCCGTCGTAAAGCAAAGGGACTAAGCAATCCTTTTGATATAGTGTACGAACAAGCGCTTGTTGCCTGGTTCGGGAATTTCCTCTTGTTTTACGAGTTCGATGTTCCTGGCGGTACGTGCCCAGCCCTTGAAATCGTTGACCGATCCAGGATCGGTTGCCAACACCTTCAAAATCTGCCCCACGCTCAGTTGATTAATTTCCTGTCGGGCGCGGATGATGGGCAGCGGGCATTGCGCTCCTCGCACATCCAATTCCCGGTCGGCAACGACCTTTTCCTCAGCCATGATGATCCTCCTTTTGAGCTTTTCGGTTTCCACGGCTCTAAATCACCCCTTATAGGCGGTCGCCAGGGCACAGACATTCTTCCCCAGTTCCAGTTCATCCAAAAATTCTTCATGGGCACTCAGTAAGCCCAGATTGACACGTTTGATGTCCACATATTGGTGGGGAAAGTCGGGCAGACTGTTTAGGATATATTCGCGGAATTGGCTTTCACTGCGAGGCTGCAAATCGGCGTTGCGCTGCTTGAGCTCTTGCAAGGTGGCAGTGAATAAGCCGTCTTTCCGAGCTTCTTGCGAGCGGCTGTAATGCGCAGGCAGAACAATGGTTTCGTCGGGCAATTCTAACAAACGCCCAAAGATCGAACGGTAATGCAGAGGTGTCCATGTTTCTGCATGACCACCCAGATCAGGTCGTGCGATGCTTCGCAAGAAAATACTATCCCCACTGAATAGATAGGTTCGCCCCGAATCTTCGAGCAGTAGCGCTGTGTTACCAAGTGTGTGGCCAGGAATGTGCAAGACCTGGAGTTTAGCGCCAGCCAGGTCAAATCTCATACCGTCTTTCAGCATCTCATAAGGGATCGTGGCTGGCAATACATCCAGCGGATGAATACCATCGTAAGGATGCAGATAATATGGAGCACTGGTGGCCCGGGAAAGTGCCACCCCACCGCTGATATGATCCGCATGCGCGTGAGTGTCAATAATGTGTGTAATTACGACTTGATTGTGCTGAACTAAGTCCAGGATAGGTTCGGTATGTCGCGGAGGGTCAATAACAATGGCATGCTTGTGGTTCGGGCCATAAACGACCACGTAATGCAAGCATCCGCGCGCCACTCGATCGAATTGATAGATACGCAAATGAGGAGGCGATTCTGGCAACTCTCGCGCCTGGTAGTACTGTGCCCAGGCCAACATACCACCGTTTAAGTTGACGGCGCGAAAGCCGCGTGGACGTAATATTTCCTGCACCACCCATTGCGATGACCCGCCCTTGGCGCAGACCGCGACGACCAATTTGTCGCTGGGAAGCTGTGCCACTGCTTGGTCGGGATTTTCGACAAATTGAAAGTAGGGAATGTTTCTGACTTGGACATCTGGATGTGTCTCAATGCGCCAGCGTTCGAAGTCTTCCTGATTGCGAACGTCCAGGAGCACAAAGGGTTCACGACGATGAAGCAAAAGTTGCAGTTCATTTGGCCGTATAGCGTTCTGTTCCGTTGTCATTGTAGTACCTCCTGCCTATCTGGCTTGTTTAGCCACTAAATAAAGAGGGTGGCTCTGCTTTTTGCTGCGTCGGCCAGGAAAGTGGCGACACCTCCAGTTTCCAGCCCAGGCTGCAATTCTCCCAAACGGAAGCCCATTACATCCATGCTCATCTGGCAGGCCACCATCCTGACACCCAGTTGTTGCGCCAAGGAAATCAAGTCGCTTAACGAACTGATATTCCGCTGACGCATCTGCCGCTTGAGTAGTTTCAAGCCGAGTCCGGCAAAATGTAGCCGTGATAATGCGAGGTGATCGGGACCGACTGGAGTTAACAGGGCGAAGGCTTTTTCCATCCATGCTTTACCACGGAGTCGCCTTTTCTGCCGCAGCACACTTAGACCCCAGAAGGTGAAAAACATGCTGACCTGCAGCCCCATAGCTGCCGCTCCTGTAGCAATCACGAAAGCCGCTAGCACCCGGTCGTAGTCGCCACTCATTACTACGATCGAGATGCGATTATCGGGCATTTCTCGGGCCAAATCCTCCTGACGGCGTTCCAAGGATATCAGTCGCCGTTCTAAGTTCTCCAACCGTTGCAGAACATCAGATGTTTCGTGCAATTTTTGGATTCCTAATACTGGTGTGCTTGCACTCATGGTATTTCCTCCTTTTATGCGAAAATCCTCGCTAATACAGCCTGATTGTCGAGTGTGACTAAGAATCTGGATTCCAGAGCAGACTGCCTAACCACGCCCCTACTATCAAGGCATTAGTGAGGATTTGCGGTACTACGAGTAGCCCAATATACCCGGATGTGGAAGACCACGTTGCCATGGACGCTAGCACGCCTATAACAGTTCCGGTGGCGCTGCCTAATCCTGCTATCAGGGTTGCCTGCTTTAGATGGTTGCTGTGACACTCTTCGGCCCTGATGGGGGCGGTTGGCGCCGGAGCTTCCTGTTCATGGAAATATTGGCCATTGACTGGCTCAAATCGCCAGGGTCGCAAGACCAGGGTTTGTACGCTCATGGTTATTCCTCCAGCAGATTGTCGCTTACTTTCGGCACCAATGGAATAGACGCGCAACTGGCTGGTCGGTTACAAATTCGTGGTCATTTACTGCGTAGCACGGACTGTCTGACCCGATGGAAGTCGTTTTCTAAACTATTGCGTTGGCAGGTAGAGATGGCAGCAAATAGGAGTGTGGAAACAACTCGCTGCGAAAGGCAGGTAACATGGAGGCAGGGAAATTACTGGCGGTGGCCTGGCAGGCTATCGAATACAAGCAGGGCAGTTGAAATCCCCAGGCCGCGCTCACTCGATCTATTCCCAGATGCCTTGCCGCATTGTGAAACTTAGCTGCTCACGGAGCTGACGCGAAACCCACCGATGCATCTATGCAGATATGAGAACGGTATTCTGCCGTTCGCCGTTTCGCGTCCAGGTCGAGATGGGCGCTGAATGCCGGGCATCCGTAAGGAATAGTGCAGCTTTGTGGCGGCTTATGCACTTCAAGGTCGGTTGCGTGCCCGTGCGGTCTTTCGTTGCATCAGGATTACTTCAGCCGACCGCGTTTCCTTTGGGCTTGCCTTCGGCCCACGACGCTGCCGAACCCAGCGTTCAAGTACACTGCGGCCCGGGTCGTCATGCCGTTGACTGACAAACACTTCCCCGGCGAATACGGTCGGTGCACTGGTAGCACGCCGCTGTTGCTGCCAGATACATTTCCCGTGCTCGTTCGACAGGCAGAACACAGTTCCGTTCATGCAACAAGCGTACACTGTCCGTCTTGCACTACCGGGGCGGTGATCACGTCGCCGATAATGGGATGCCGCCATAACAGCTTGCCGGTAACGAGTTCGAAACAGGGCAGGTAATGCCGATGATCGCCACGACTCTCCGGATTAGGTCATGTAGACGCGCCCTGCACAGCTGGCCGGCATGCTCAGTAGCCGATCGCCCAGCCATAGTCGCCAGACCGACTTCCTTTCGGTCGTCAGAACTTCCAGACTGCAACCTTGAGTATTGTAGGCGATCAGACCGTCTTCCACCACCGCGGCGGTCGGGCCGTCATCACTGGTGCGATGCTGCCACAAGATTCGCCCTTCTATCGCATCCAAAGCGTAAAACTCGTACGTGCCGAAACCCCCGCCCAGAGATAACCGCCCATTGGCGATTGCTGGCGTGGCCAGTGGTCGGCCGGATGGCAACCGTACTTTCCAACCACGCAATCCGCTCACGCTGTCACCGAACGCTTCCGCTCGGTTCATGCGTGCCATAGCTTGGACCGCTCATACTCGTTTAACACTTTCTGGTATAGACTGAACTAGGCAGTCGCAGCCGGGAAGGTTCCGCGACAAACTGGGCAGGTGTCGGCCATGCGTATCCTCATTGTGGAAGACAACAAGGCTCTGGCCGGGGCACTCAAGCAGGGTCTGGAAGAAGAACGCTTTGCAGTGGACCTGGCCTACGATGGCGAGGAAGCCGATTACAAGGCTCGCGTCAACGAGTATGATGTCATTATCCTCGACCTGATGTTGCCGAAAGTGGACGGCTGGACGTTACTGCAGCGCTGGCGGGAACGAGGCCTGACCACGCACGTGCTTGTCCTGACCGCCCGAGGCAGCACCGAGGAGAAAGTGCACGGCTTGAATCTCGGTGCCGACGACTACTTGGCCAAGCCGTTTCAGTTCGAGGAACTGCTCGCCCGCATTCGCGCTCTGATCCGGCGCAAACACCAGGTCAAGAATCCCATCATTCGCATTTACGACCTCGAAATTGACACGGCCGCACGCAGGGTCAAGCGAGCGGGCAAGGTGATTCATCTCACGCCCCGCGAATACGCCTTGCTGGAATTTCTGGCCTTCCATCGCGGCAAGGTGGTCACCCGACCCATGATCTGGGAACATCTCTACGACGAGCACGATGAGAATACCTCCAACGTGGTGGATGTTTACATCCGCTATCTGCGGCAGAAGATTGATAAAGGCTTCAATCCGCCGCTGATTTTGACTCGCTGGGGCGAGGGCTACATGCTGCGCAGTGAAGAAGACGAGGGCTAGGCCGTCCATTCCTGTCGCGATAGCTGTCGGGTCGCGCTGGCGGTGTCGGAACTTTGAGCAGCAAAGGCAACGGCGTGCAGAAACGGGAGCGGTGGATAGTACTCCGGTGTGCTCAGTGAAATTAGCCCGCAGCGGTATAAAATTCGGTAGCCAACTGGGGCAGCAGGAAGTGAGATGGCCATGCGTTCCATTCGATTGCGCTTGCTGCTGAGTCTGCTTCTGGTGTTGGCGCTGGTGCTGGGCTGCGTTTCGTGGTCGGCGTACGCGATTGCTCGTTATGCCCTGGAAGTGCGACAGAATGGCATTCGAGAAATGTTGCAGGCGCGCTATGAGACCGGCGAGCGGGAAGCGCGGGAACGTTTCGACGAAAGTTTACTGCACCAGGCTCACGCTCTCGCCGGCATTGCCAGGCTGCAATGGCGCTGGCCGCGCCTCCGGTTCCATTCTCTCGGCTGTCTGACCGCGGTGCTCGATTCCCATGCGTTTGCTACCGTGCCAATTTGGCTGGGCGAAGACGCCTATACGCCGCTGGCTCTCCGCTTGCACTGGTTAGTAGCGCCGAACCTCGAAATCCCCGAGGACCTTCTGCCCGAGACGGAGGGGGAGCTTTATTACCAGTTCACATTTCCCAATGGCGACATTCTGCACTATTCGCCGAACCTGGCGGAACCCTGGCGGCTAGGCACCCAGTGGCGCGAGCAGTTGCGATTACTGGAGCCTTATTTCGACGACGTGGACGGGCCGATGGGCGAAAGGTTGCGACGCGTAACCGTGCGGGTGCCAGTCAGTCGCTGGCGCTATTTCTTGTGGGGGCGCTGGTCGCCGGAACGAAGCGGTTCCTCCGGCCGGGGCCGGACACCCGAATCCCCGGGTCGCACGCCACGCCCACCGGAAGCCGGCAAGCCTTCACGCATCGCTCCGCCACCGTTTGTGGACCAGTCGGCTCCGCAACTGTTGATTTCCGTAGCGCGAAATAATTCACCGCTGACCAGCGAGTTGGAACGACTCGCCCAGCGCCGCAATGACGCTTTTCAGCGAAGTGAAGCCGATACCCGGGCCGCCTTGCGATCGTTTGGCCTGATGCTTTTGCTAACCAACATCGCGACTTTTGTCGGCGCCGCTTTTGGCGGCTGGATGCTGATCCGGCAGCACCTCAAACCGCTCGGCAGAATCGCCGACGCCGTCAGTCGCGTTACCGAAAAAACTTTCTCCCTGCCGTTACGCAGCCAGGAAGTGCCTTCGGAACTGGTGCCGGTGGTCGAGAAGCTTCAGCAGACGCTACGTTCTTTGCAGCAGGCCTTCGAGCGGGAAAAACAGGCCGTCGCCGACATTTCCCACGACCTGCGCACGCCGATTTCCGCTTTGTTGACCATGCTGGAAGTGGCTTTACGCCGACCTCGCACAGCCGAGGAATACCGTACCACTCTCGAAAACTGCCAGCGGATTGCCAGCCAGCTGCGCCACCTCGCCGAACGTGTCCTCGCCTTAGCCCGACTCGATGCTGGCGTGGACCAGGTACACAAACATTGGTTCGACTTGCCGGCCCTGGTGGATGATTGCATCCGCGTTGTCGAACCGACGGCACGGCAGTCTGGCGTTAGCATCACCCAGAAGGTAGAACCGCTGTCCTGCTACAGCGATGCCGCCAAGCTTCGCGACATCCTCGTCAATCTCCTGGACAACGCGGTGCAGTACAATCATCCCGGCGGTTCGGTGCTGGTCTCTGCCGGGCTGAACAACGGTTGGCTTTGCATCGAAGTCCGGGACACGGGAATTGGCATGACGCCGGAAGTGCAGGCGCGGATTTTCCAGCGGTTCTATCGCGCCGACACAGCTCGTGAGGAAAGCGACGGTCATGCTGGTCTCGGCCTGGCTATCGTCCAGGGCTACGTCAACATGCTCGGCGGCCGCATCGAAGTCGAAAGCCAACCCGGTCGCGGCTCCACCTTCCGCCTGCTATTGCCTCAGGACAAAACCATCTCCCCGCCGGAGTAACAGCCCGGCCCAGCGCACGAAATTGGAGATTGGCCCATCTCCCAAATCTACTCGAGGCCTTACAGCGGCCTAGATCATCCGGGATGGAAGCGGAATCGCCCTCGCGGATGCGTTGCCCGATCCCACGGCGGGCTGACGCCCGCCACTCCTGGTCGTGCGTGCGATTGCGTGCCGTCGGTGTGTGCGGAAGCGCATTTGCAAGCGCGATTCCCGCAGCCACGGCGGGCTAACGCCCGCCGCTCCTGGTGCACGGCGTTTGTGGATCGCAAAAGTCGTAGTTTTGCCGGCGAGCGATCACCCTGCGATACCAGGAGCGGGGGGCGTGAGCCCTCCGTGGATCGAGAGTCGCGCTGACGGGTGCATGCGAATTCTGGCGGAGTGCGAACACCATCAAGAGCGGGGGGGGCGTGAGCCCCCCGTGGTTGTTAGTAACGCAGCGGGAACGGCGTACGCCAATGCCGGGTCGGCAGTCTCCCGCGTTTTGGGGAGGCACGTTTGCACGTGCGATTGCCGCAGCCCACGGCGGGCTGACGCCCGCCGCTCCGCTTCCCTTGCCAATGGGAGAAGTCCGTACTGTGGGCAGGTTTCGGGGTGTGCCGCAAACACCAAAGCCCACGGGGGCCCAGTTTCGCTGGCGAAACTGAGCGCCCCGCTTTGTTGATACAGTACAATCCGCCGGATGTGTTGGACGTCCCCGACGGGTTTAGTTGGTAGTCTCGAAGTCGATAACGGTGTTGATGCCGGTGTTGCCGTAGCCTGGGCCGACGCCGTTGAAGGTGTCGTTGTCAGCACCACCATCGGCAGTCAGACCGCCCAAGAAGTCGGAGCCGCTGACAGTGACCGTGTCGTCGCCGTCACCTGTGCTGACCGAGGATGCGAGCGCGAAGTCACTGTTGGTGATGTTGACAGTGTCGTCGCCCGCACCGGTGGTCACATTCACGCTCACGGCGGTGACACCGCCGACGTCCACCGTATCGTCACCATCATTGCCGGTCAGGACGAACAGCCGCTTGAAGTCGCTGCTGTCGAGCGTGATATTATCAATATCCAGGCCCGTGCTAATACGCGTGATGTTGCCATCCACGTCGCTGTCGGTGATGGTGATCTGGTTGTCGCCATCGTTGGCGGCAATCAGCAGGTTCTTCGCAATCGTGGCGTTGCTAAGGTCAATTGTGTCGTCATCGCTTCCAGTGGTGATGCTGACGTTACCGCCTACGCCGAACGTATTGCCGCTTACGCTGTTGTCCCCGTCGCCCAGGGTGGCGGTGAAGTTCCCTTTCAGGAAAGTGGGAGACCCAAGGGTCGTATCAATGTCCACCGTATCGTTACCGGCCCCGGCGCGGATACTTGTGGTGCCCCTGACGAAGAGGTTTTCCAGACCGACGGTGTTGTCGCCGCCGCCGAGGTCGATGCGCAGGTTGCCAAGGATGGCCAGGCTCCGGAGGTCGGAGTCGACCAAGTTGTCGCCGAGCACGATGGTGTCATTGCCCCCGCGCAGGTTGATGAAAACGGACTTGCCGGCGCCAAGTGCGAAGACCTGAGCTGTGGAAGAACCATTGATGGTCGTGCCATTGCCTTGGATTCGGATAGCGTTGGGCGTGACGTTCCAGAGGGCGAGCCTGTTGTTGCCCGCATCGCCTATGATGTAGAGGTTGCCTCCGGAGAGGTACGCCTGAACGTTGCCGGTTCCTGCACCTACTAGGCCGACGTCAGGCGTGGTGCGAGCTTCGAGCGATTCGACGCGCAGCAGGGTACGATGCTGGTGCATGGTCCTGAGACCTCCTCGATGAGATGAGCGGCGGCTGAGCGGATCGGTGTCAGCGGACCGCCAGCTGACGGGGAAGTGGACCGAATCCGAGCCGTCTCGCTCCAGACCCATGATGCAAATCACCATCCCGGGCGTGGCGAATTCGTGACGCTGGCCGGGGAATGGTTGTCGCGGGGAGAAAGAGCCGTTGCGATGTTCGCGTGGTTGGCGTCAGTTCTCCGGCGATTCGATGCACGGCGAGCTGCCGCCGGCCGTTGTTAATTCGGCACCCGGTGTAGTTCCAGGGTGTGAAGTAGCACCCTTTCAATTGCGTTTCCCGATGCACTGTTATCTCTAAGCTGTTCGGCCTCACGGGGGCTAACGCCCTCCCCCGCTCCTGTATGCTGTTTCGCTGTCACGGGGGGCTGGCGCCCCACCCCTGTTCCCTCTCCTGCTGGGAGAGGGCCAGGGTGAGGGCAAGTCTTGTTACGGGAAGCTTTCCAGTTGCACCAGGCCGGTGTTGCTGCCCAGGTCCTGGTAGGTATCCAGACCGAGTCCGCCGTTAGCGACCATGCCGAGCTGGAAGTCGTTGAAGGCGAACTCGAGGGAATCGTTGTGCTCACCAAGGTCCACAATGACCTGCGAGCCGAAATCGTTGAAATCGCGAAGGCGGACGAAATCGGCGCCGCGTCCGGTGCTGATGGTAGTGGTGCCTGCGACCTGGGTGTTGCCGATGATGACCGTATCGTTGTCCGAACTGAAAAATGCCGGCGCTTGAGCCGTGTCAATGCGCAGGGAGAAGTCAAACTGCCCACGAGCAATTTGCACGAAATCGTCGCCGGCACTGCCACCAATGAGCGCCTGTCCGCGAACTTCGACCTGGTTGAGGATAAGCGAATCGCTGCCTTTGCCGAGGTCAGCACTGAAATCGCCGCCGATGACCAGGTCGAGCAGCTGCACGGAGTCGTTCTGCTGGGCAGTGGTGACGCGCAGCGAACCGCGAATCACCGTGTCTTGGATGGCAAGGATGTCAAACCCCTGGCCGGTCTGGATCGTGAGATTGCGGTCAAACTGGAGCGTCGTGGCCGGGGCCCGCAGCAAGACGGTGTCATCCTGGTTGCCGGTGTCAATGAAGAAATGGTTGTGAGCGATGATGTCCTCGATCAGCACACTATCGTTGCCGGTACCGGTGTTGATGAAAACTGGGGCGTTGAAGACGACCAGTCCGCCGCCGGGCGAGATTTGCAGGACGTCGTTGCCGCCACCGAGGTCAATGCTGATTTTGCTGATGCCACCGGTGATGATGGTGATGGTGCTGAGATGGCCATTGATGCGCGTGGAAAAATCGCCCGGTCGAATCAGCAGGCTGAACGGATTGGGTTGAACGATCTGGATACGGTTGCCTTCATTGTCGCCGATAACATTGAGCACGCCGTTATTGACATTGACCATGACATTGCCGGCGGGGACACAGCGGGATTCGAGCGGTTCCAGACGCAGGTGTGTGGAAAGAGATTGCGGCATAGGTGCAGGTTCTCCTGTTGCAGCGTCAGTGCCGATTTTACCGGGCGTTGGCCGATTGGCTATCGGCGTTGGCCTCCAAGGAGGGTGCCCGGAAGTCCGTTCCCGATGACGTCGAGATGCGACTCTGACCCGGGCGAGTCCGAAAACCGGCCAGATGCCGATCCGTGTTGCACCCCGCGCCATCCCCATCCCGGCGACGGGATTGATGATATCAGAAGCAAAAACGGTGTCAAGTGCAAAAGCGAAAAAATTTGCGTAAATAGGCAAAGATTCACAATATTTCGCAACTGACCTATGCCAAAGGGCTTATAACGACGATTCGGTCAGGTTCGGTTCGACTGGCTGGGATAAGTTGATCCATTTTGCGAAAGTTTGGTCGAGTTGATCGGGTGTAAGGGCAGAAAATTTGCGCCCGGCAAGAAAAATAGCGGTTCTGCCCAGTCGCAGCTGGCGTCAGCTGCGGAAACTATCGGGCGGATTCATCCCGTTTCGTAATCTGGCCCTTTCCGCTGCAACAAAGTCAAGGGAAACAGCGTATTCGCGTGCCTCGGGCACTGGTTAGCGGACGGCCTTGTGCGGTGTAAACACTGAGCCACAAATTCGGCGTGCGGCCAGAATCGGGCACCTGCGATAAGCCCCTACGCAAACTTTCCGTGGCGCATGGGATGCACAGGATAAACTGTTTCCGTAAGCTGCGTAAAGGCGAGGAAACGGCTAATTCAACTGGATGTTGCGGAGTTGCTCCCGGAGATAACGTGCGCGGAAGATGTTCCGCTGTTCGCTTTCCATTTCCTCACCATGGATTTTTTGCAAATGAGCGGGCTGAGTTTGCAATAGCAGTTCGTTGACCCGTTGCAGACTGAGGTCATCAATGAGCTGGAGAGTCACGCCGAGGCGAACATTAGAGAGCAGGTCGAGCGTTTCTTCGGAGCTCATCATGACGGCAGAACGAAGCGTGCCCAGGGCCCGATGGATGCGATCCTGAATGGCGGAACGCATTTCGCGTAACAGAGCCCGGCGAGCCTGCCGCTCGTACTCGACGATAGCCGGCACCGTCTCGCGGATGGCCTGGAGGATGTCCTGTTCGCTGCGGCCAAGAGTAACCTGGTTGGATATCTGGTAAAAGTCGCCGCTGGCCCGCGTGCCTTCTCCGTACAGTCCGCGAACGACCAGGTTCATCTTCTGCAAGGCGCGGAAGACTTTTTCGAGTTGCTTGGTCAGTCCCAGAGCGGGCAGATGCAGCAAGACACTGGCCCGCATGCCGGTGCCGACATTGGTCGGGCAGGCGGTCAGGTAGCCGAACTCTTGGCTGAAGGCGTAGCAGACGCGCTCACCGAGTGCGTCATCGAGCCGATCCATCTCCTGCCAGGCCTCATCCAGCTGGAAGCCGGAGCGGATGACCTGGAGGCGAAGATGGTCTTCCTCGTTGACCATAATGGCACAGGCTTCGGTTTCACCGATGGCTACGCCGCGCTGACCGCTGGCATTCGCGTGTTCACGGCTGATGAGCTGACGTTCCACCAGAAACTGGCGGTCGAGTTCGGGGAGCTTATGAACGGCAAAGTAAGTGAAATGCCAGGACTGTCCCAGTTGCTGGACACGATCGCGCAGCAGGGTTTCAATTTCGCCCCGCTGCAAGGGGCTGGCACGATTGGGGAAGGGAAAGTCGGCGAGGTTACGTGCGAGTCGAATCCGCGTGGAAACGACAATATCGGCTTCCGGACCGACTCCCCGTAACCATTCCCCGGTACGCAGCAGCAGATCGTTGAGGGTCATTGCTGAAACCCCAGTCGGCGAATCGAGTCGCGCAATTGAGCGGCGAGTTCGAAATCCTCGGCCTGGACAGCCAGGGAGAGTTGCTGACGCCAGGCAATCACCTGACACTGCCGCTCCAGATCGTCAGGTCGGCGAGGCGGTACCTTGCCGCGATGGACAGTGCGGCGGTGCAGCCGTTCCAGCAACGCCAGTAATCCTTTGCGGAAGGCTACATAATCATAAGGGCATCCGAGTCGTCCTTGGTGACGAAACTCCATGAACCCAATGCCGCACGCCGGACAACGCAGCCGCGCCAGTTCTTCCACCGCCGGCCCGACGTGTGCCCCCAGAAGCGTTTGCACAATGGCCGGCAGATGCAGTTGCTTTTTCTTGAGCACCTGCATTTTCTCCGCACAAGCGGGGCACAGATGCAATTCCTTCTTGACCCCGCCCGGCTCGACGTTAGTCAGGTGCACGGTAGCAGTTTGCTCGCAGTAAAAGCACTTCATGCCAGCATCACTCGCCGACACCCCTTGCCGACTCTGTAACCACCAAGACACATAGGCACGGTGGAAAGGTCGGAATTGATGCCTGGGTGTCTTCGTGGTTAATCCCCTGGGGATTTGGGGCACCTTTGGCCTGGCGTCATGCGTTTGCCGGCGTCCTGGTGGCTGCTGTCCGAATGCGGAAGCGTCAGCCTTCCAGTTCGCGGATGCGGTCGCGGAGACGGGCGGCTTCTTCGTAACGTTCGGCGTTGATGAGTTCCTGGAGCTCGCGGCGTAAGCGGGCAATCTCCTGACGCACCCGCTGGGCTTCGTGCTGGCGAGCCGGCATCTTGCCGACGTGTTTCAGGTCACCGTGGATGCTTTCCAGAAGCGGTTGCAGTTGTTCGCGAAAATGCTGGTAATCATTCGGGCAGCCCAGCCGACCCGTGTTGCGGAAATCTTTCAGTGTCAGGCCACATTCCGGACAACGCAATTGCTCCCATTGCTCCAGGAGTTGTCCTTCGACACTGCTGCTGCCGAGCGAAGGCATTTGCGTGCCGGGAATGGGTCGGGCAAGGTATTCCGCACCATGTTCCTCGCACAGGTGCAATTCCTCGAACTGCCCTTCGCCGAGTATATCGGTGATGTGAAACACCGCCCGCTTGTTACACTGCTGACATTTCATGGCTGGTCACCGCACTGGAGCCTGGCAACGGCAATCGTCCAGGCCGGTCTGCCTTGTTTCGGTGTTCCGATGGCATTCTAACAGCCGACCTTGGTCTGTCAAGCAAAACCGCGTCGGCCAGTGTTGCCGCTAGGGCGGGTCGAATCCGCCGGGCGACCAGGGATGGCAGCGCAGCACTCGCCACATCCCTTTGAGCACGCCTCGCAACACGCCGTGCTTCCGCACCGCTAGAATCAGGTATTCGCTGCAACTGGGCTGGAAACGGCAGCACGGTCCAAACAGCAGCAACAGCACCGGTCGCAACGTCCAGCGATAGGCTTGCACCAGCAGGATCACGCCACCACTCAGCAACCGATTCAGCCACGACTGGAGTCTCGCCAGCATTTCCACTGCCGCCTCGCCATAGTGCCAGTGCCAACCGCCCTAAATATTTTCAGGCTTGTACCATAAAGACGCGAAGCCTGAATTGAAGTTACTGACCTTGGTGTCCTATCGGCTCAGCGTTCAGCATATTGGGAGAATCCCGTGCTTGCGAATGAAATCGGCTGGATAGGACACCGACTTCTTGCCCGTAGCTAAGCCGCCACCTGGACAACTAGCGCCGCGGCGTGGAATAACGCTGGTGCCGACTAGGGAACCGGCGCCCTTTCGCGTACAGGAGGTGAGTCGGCCAGCCGCGTCACCACCGCTTGCCACGCTTGCCAGGTTTCGTGGGCCATGCGGTGGGCGTGGAAGAAAGTTTCGACGGCCTGGCGACCCAGCCGGCCGAGTTGCTGGCACCGTTCCGGCTGATGGATAAGCGATTCCAGGGCGTCGGCCAAGGACGGCACATCCCCCGGAGGAAACAGCAGACCGCCGCCAGTTCGGCCAAGCAGCTCCGGAAACGCACCGTGGGACGGTTGCACTACCGGCAATTCCGCCGCCCAGGCCTCCAGCACATACAGTCCCTTCGGCTCGCGATAAACCGTCGGCACACTGAACAGGTCCAGGCTGCTCAAGAACCGTACTTTCGTCGCATAATCCACTTCGCCCCAGTACCGGAAACGGTCTGCCCAACCTTGACGCACTGCCCACTGATGCTGCTCTTCGAAATAATGCCGGTCGGCAGCTCCTAAATAACCGGCCACTTCCAGGCATACCAGATGTCCCCGGCGAATCAACTCGTCTACTGCCTCCACTAGGACGTGCAATCCTTTCTCCGGGCAAATGCGCGCCAGATAACCGATACGCCATCGTTTCGGCTCGGGGACCCGACCGCTGTGACGATATTCCGAAGGGTGCCCACCGTCGGGTGGAAATTCATTCCCTATATAAATTCCCGCCCGAGCGCGATCGAATTCTTCTAAGTCTATCCCGGGATAAACCACAAACATAGCGGAACGCGGCAGGCTTAGATATTGCGACATAAAGTCGGCATAATACTGGCACGTGGTAATATAGGCATCTATACTATCGGCGTTCTTGCGGATGAGGTCGATCGCCGCCTGCTTATAAGTTTCGGGAAGGTGTTCGAGGAAGATGTCATCCCCTTGCAAAGTGACGACAACGCGGCAACGCAGTCGCCGTTTGAGTTCCGGCACCATGCCGGAGAGCAGGATGTTGGACAGACAGACCAGGTCTGGCGGGTATTCCCGATCGAGCCAATCCGCCAAACGTTCGATTTCGCGTGCCTGATAACCTTGCAGGCCGCGTAACATCGAGACCGTCATTTCCCCGAGTTCTTCCGCCCGCGTGCCGACGGCGAAGCGGCTGAGCCAGCGCAGTAAACTTGGCGAACTCAGCCAGCGCTCCAACCATTCCGGCATCTGGCGAAACCAGCGACTTTTTTGTTCTAAGTACACGCTTAGACCACTGAAAAAAACCTTCGGCAAACTGACATCCGGCCCATCCGAGCGTGGTGGGGTATAAGTCGGAACTAATAAGCAGTCCCGGCCCTGCTGCCGTAAGGTACGCACCAAAGTATTATCTTTTAGGCAACTGCCGCAGATCATGCTGGCAGCGCCGGCGGTTATATAGGCGACCCGCATGGAGTTTCTCAAGCGACGGCGACGGTTTCCGTTTCCGGTAAGGGGACGTAGCGGCGCATCGCCTCGAAGACTTCTTCGACCCCTTCCTTGAATAGATCGCCCACTAACAAATCTATAATGTGCCGCCGATACTGCGGATAGTCGCGCACGAACTGGCCGAAACTGAATCCTTCGTAAAAGGCATAGACCAGTTTGCGCATCGCTTCCATGCCGCGGACGAAGGCCGGTGCCCATTTTCCTAATTGCGTCCCGGAAAGATCGCTTTTCTGCAGCCCTTCGACGATAGCATCGGCGGCCAGTTCGCCCGATTTCAACGCCAAAAACACCCCCGACGAATAAATGGGGTCGAGGAAACCGAAGGCATCGCCGATCAGAACCCAACCCGGTCCGGCACAACGGGTGGCCTTGTAAGAAAAATCGCGGGTGGCGAAAAACCCGGCAACTCGTCGGCCGCATTCGATCCGCCGTTTCACTGCCGGGCAGCGCTCCACTTCTTCGTAAAAAATCTGCTCATGACTGCCACGACCCTGAAACAAGTACTCGATCGACGACACCACGCCGACGCTGACCACGTCGTTATGCAATGGAATATACCAGAACCAGCCTTTCTTACCGGCGACGTGGAGCACCAGGGTGGCACCTTCGTCTAGTCCGGGGTCGCGATAGGCACCTTCGTAGTAGGTCCAGACCGCTCCCTTTTTCAAACGCGGATCGGGTCGGCGAAGTCCGAGGCGGTTGGCGATGACGGCACTCTGCCCGGTCGCATCCACGATCACCGGAGCCGAGACGGTCTCTTCCCGGCCATCGGCATGTTGCACGCGAAGATGGCGAACGCGATCGCCCTCGAAAGCCACATCCAGAATGCGACTCCCCTCGTAAACTTCCACGCCGTGCCGGCGGGCGTTGTTCAGCAACAATTCATCAAACTCACTACGCAACACCTGCCAGGTTTGCGAACTTTCGTGAGGATTAATCTCGAAAAAGTAAAACGGTTGCGACTCCTGCCCGGTTTCGCTCACAAACTGCACGCTGAACTTTTTGACAAACGGGCTGGCCTTCAGCTGATCCAGGACTCCCAACCGCCGAAGCACCCAGTACGTTTCCGGCATAAACGATTCACCGATATGGTAACGGGGAAACTTCTCCCGCTCATAGAGCGTTACGCGGTAACCGTGCTGGGCAATCAAGGTGGCGCAGGTGCAACCAGCCGGACCGCCCCCCATGACAATCACGTCGCGTGCGGGCAGTGTGGCTACCATTCTCCTTCTCCTTCCAAGTCCGCGGGAAATCGGCAGAAGAGTTCGTATAGCGGCGACAACCACTACGCCGTTGACAGCGGAATTTCTCATCATTATACGTCATACGTCACCACGCCCGGCTGGGTAAGAAAAGCTACAGCGTGGCATTCGCCGTGGAATGTATGCGCGATGTGGAGCTGCCACATTTCCACTATGCCCGATTCTAGGACGCTTCAGGGTAGAGCTCCGTGGTAGCGGCCGGCTCATGTGCTCGATCGCCTTCAACCTAACCTGTCGGACCCGGTGGTGGCAGCCAGGCGTGAAACGTCGAGCCATGTTCCTGGTACCCTGGTATCAGAGCGAATTGGAAGAAAGGCGCGAAGATTCGGATCGAAGGCTTCCAAGCCTGCAAACTGCGCATGAGGTGTTCCTACAACTTACCTGCTGGGCAGGGCGATTGAAGGCTTCTAAGCCGGCAACTTGAGCCGGATTCGTGCGAGTGGCGGCATTCCGCTGAGCCGCGTGATCTCACGGTGGAACTGATGCCTGCCGGTTTAACGCCGGGACAGCTTCTTTACCAGCGAACTTTGTCCTGTTGCCGGTGGGTTATTGCGGAGAGTCGGTCTCGTGCGGGCGGTATTCGCAAGTTTCATTGCCGCGTGGCACCACGTTGGCAGTGGAAGAATCCTTTTCGCGTGGCGGCCGGCCGGGCAAATCCACCGGACGCATATTGGGGCCGAGCGGAGCGGGAATCAGATAACCGCGTCGAGCGTAGCTATCGAGTTCTTGAAGGACGACCTGGCCGTCTTGGTAGCGGAGTTCCGGCCGCCGTGCCATCATGCGGGCCAAAATCAAATCCAACGCCGGCGGACAATCCGGAAGCACCGAAGCCAACCGCGGTGCATCTTCCTGAGCGATCCGCATCAAGATGGCGGTGTAACTTCCCTGCTCAAAAGGAGGTCGGCCTGTCAGGAGGTGGAAAAACGTTGCCCCCAGCGAGAAGATGTCCGAGCGTTCGTCCAAAGATTCCCCCAGCGCCTGTTCTGGGGACATATAGTGTGGCGTACCCAGAATGGTACCCTGCAAAGTAATTTGCGGAGTGGAACTGACGGGCGGAGGCTTGACCAGACCGAAATCCCCGACTTTCAGGTCTCCATCGGTGTTGAGGAAGAGGTTGTGCGGCTTGAGATCGCGATGCAAGATACCGTGGCGATGGGCGGATAAAAGCCCCTCCAGTGCCTGCCGGAGCCAGCGCAGGGCCAGAGGAATCGGCGGCGGACCGTTCTCCTGCACCCAGCGATGGAGATCGCCTCCGGACATGTATTCCATGGCCAGCCACTGCAATCGGCGTCCACTGGCGAGAGGAATGCTGCCGCTCGCGTAAACCGAAACGATAAAAGGCGACTGTAACCGGGCCAGGACGTTGGCTTCGCGATTGAACCGCTCCTGCACCTCGCGGTTGGTAACCGGATCGTACTCGACGAGTTTAATGGCCACCTGCCTTTGCAGGCTGAGCTGTGTGGCCAGGTACACTTCGCCCATACCGCCTTTGCCGAGGCGCTGTTCCAAACGGAAATCCTGGCCGATCACCGTACCGCAGACCAGATGGAAGGTTCGTAAGGTTGGCGCAGAGGCCGGCTGATTTGTGGATTGACCACTCAGCAATAGAGCCGACGCCGCTGCCACTTCCTCAGCTTTCACAAACTCCCCCTGCTGCAAAAATCCAAAAGCCCGCTCGAGACGTTCTTGCAAATTCTCGGCGATGCTGGCCAAGTCCTGGCCACGGACATCTCCGCCTAAAAGTAACTGATCCACAAACAGGCTGGGCAGAGCGTTCTCTTCGGATTCCTCAGGCACCCAGGTGGCTAGCCGCACATCCTGAAGATTGAAACCCAGGGCGGCGATAGCGGTGGTAATACAAGCCAGTACGCCCTTGGCATCTACGCCGGCTACCAGCAACTCGTACTGGTTTTTGCCCAGAGTGCGGAGCTCAACTACCGCTAGCCGGCCGTGTTGGCGCAGGGTCGCCAGCAAACGCACATGACGCGCGATTTCATTCGGCGAATACTGGTCAAAGTAGTGCCCTGGCATCCGCCGCAAATGAGCTTGCACTAACTCTTCCGGCGCTCCAGGGCACAGTCCACGAATGCTCTCGAACAAACTTTTCATGCCTGTGACCCTTTCCCGAACCGACCACCGCAGGCCGAGTTCGTAGCTTCGCCCTTTTGCTAATGCGACGGTGATGGAGTTTTTGGCCTCTGAGTAACTGGCTATCGTTGGGAGCTTCCAGTGGTCTCCGCTCGCCACCAGGTTTTTCCAACAACAATCGCCCTTACCCCAAGACCGGGTCCAGCCCGTACAAGCAAATTAGTACATGGCCGGGTTTCTGGCTAGACGCTAGCCATTTTTTCTTGCAATCGAAGGAACTGCGCACGCCTTTTGCCAGTGGGGGTGGCAACACCCGTAGCGCGCACATGGGTGGAAGAGACACGTTTAGGCCGATATCGAGGCTGCTTTCGCGGAACAGACACACCTGCACGCCGGTTCACGACAAACTGCGTGTGCCTGTCACCGGAAGCTTGCGACAAAAAGGAACAATGGTCAATCCGTTGTATCCTTGTAGAAAGGCACAAGCTCTCCCCTGGCGAATGGGCAACCAGCCGGACCGACCCCATGATGATCACGTCGCGTGCGGGCAGCGTGGCGACCATTCTTCTTCAGAGTTGACGGGAAATTGGCGGAAGAGTTCGTGTTGCGGCGACAACCACTACGCCGTTGACAACGGGATTTTCCTTCATTATACATCGCCACGCCCGGCTGGAAAATCCAGGACTTGCTATCGCCCATGCAGGAATCCCGCTATGACTCGCCCAACTCTGGCTGTGCTACTGATTCCGCTGTTGAGTGGCTGTGCGAATGCCCTACTCATCAAACCTATCCACAGCGATGGGCCCTTCGAGGAGCAGATTGTCCAGGAGGCCCGCGGCTGGACTGTGCACAAGGTTGCGCTGGTGGACATCCATGGGCTGATCCTCAACGAACGCAAGCCAGGCCTGCTCAGCGACGGCAGCAACCCGGTCTCGGAGTTCCGGGAGAAACTGGAAACGGCAGCCGGCGACCCCTATGTGAAGGCGGTGGTCCTCCGTATCAATAGCCCCGGCGGCGCCGTAACGGCCAGCGACATCATGCACCGCGACCTGCTGGCGTTCCGCCAGACGACGGGCAAACCAGTGGTGGCCTGTCTGATGGACGTGGCAGCCAGCGGCGGTTATTACGTGGCCACTGCTTGTGACTGGATCGTCGCCCATCCGACGACCACCACAGGCAGCATCGGCGTGATCATGAGCCTGTACAATTTGGAGGGGCTTTGTAACAAACTGGGCATCGCTTCTGAGCCGATTAAGTCGGGCATCAACAAGGACCTCGGCAACCCGGCACGGAAAATGACCGAAGAGGAGCGGGCGATCCTGCAGAATATCGTCAACCAGTATCACGACCAGTTTGTCAGCGTGGTCTGTGCGGGACGCCGTCTCCCCGAAGAACACGTCCGGCGACTCGCCGACGGCCGAGTCTATACTGCGGCGGAGGCGAAAGAGTACGGCCTGGTGGACGAGATCGGTTACCTCGACGATGCTATCGCCCGAGCCAAAGCACTGGCCGGCATTCGCGACGCCTATGTCGTCGCTTACGATCGCGAAGGAGGATACCGTGGCAGCATTTACGCCAGCACTCGATTCCCGTCTCGCGTGGATGTGCGTGTTCACCTGCCCGGACTTGACTCCTTCCTTTGGCCCGACACCTCTGCCGCTGTCTTCTGGTACTTGTGGCGTCCCGGCCAGTAATCCCAACCGTGGGGCCAGGATTCTTCGGTACCCTTGCGTGGGCAACCGCTTCGTGTGCGTCCCACAAAAGGTCCGCGACTCGATCCGAGTCCTGCAGTCGGAACGCCCAGGACGTTGAACATAGCCAGAAATGTTGCAGGCTCGAGGGACGATGCGGGTGTTGCTGTGTGTTTGGAACACGCTGCGCAGCCTGAACGTTCCAGGAAGTCGGCAGCCTGGCAGTCCCGTTATCGAGCACTCGCAATTCTGCGCCAGACTGCATGACCAGTCCCTCAATCCGGTGGGCCTGGGCTTTTTCCTCGAAAACAGCCGGTTGCCCCTTGGTCCCGTGACAGGCAAGCGGTTTACTGACCTCAGCGAGAGAACGGTTTGGGACCGATTGCCAGCAGTGGGCGGCGGCCGACATGTAGTCCCGACATTCCACAACTCCCTTGCGGTATCTCTGGACGAGGGGGATGCCCGCGGTAGAATCTGAGATGGTACATTCCCTGGAGGACTGGTACAGCGGGAAACAGTTTGCGTTCTAGGAGAATGGTCATGTATATCGCCGAGGTAATCTTGGGAATTCTGATTATGGTTTGGGGTTCGCCCGGTAGTGATTCGGAGATCACTCCGGGAGAGTTTGCTCGGTTACACCAGGAAATTCGACCCCGTCCGGGCGAAGCACGGTGGGCCGACATTCCCTGGCTGTAAGATCTGCACCAAGCACGAAAGAAGGCCGCCGCCGAAGGCAAGCCGCTCTGTATCTGGCGAATGGCTGGCGACCCCACTGGGACCTGCTGAAACGGCGGTTTCTGGGCCTGTGCGGCCTATTTCAGCAACGAGGCAGCGGTTCGCACTATCCGCGAAAAGTGCGTACCAGTGATAGTCGGTTTTTACGACGAAACAGAGGTCTATGCTCCGAATCCCGAGGACAAGTTTTTCGAGCGCCTTCGCGAAACTAGCGATACGCCGGCCAGGCCGTTTTACATGCCTAACGGCACGCCGTTCTTCTGCACGGCCAGTGGGATCTTGCTGAAAAACGGGTTGGCTGATTGGGACAAGTTGCCGGAGTCGGAGCGCAAACCGGGTGCGGTCATTGTGCCAGAATATCGTGTGGATACGGCCCGTGTGAAGGCATCTCATCGGCTCATGAAACCGCCTCCGAACACCTTGGTTTTACAGGTCTATCGGCGCGGACTGAAAAAAGACGAGCAGGGTCGACTTTATGGTCCAAAAGTTCTCCCGGAAGTTTACAATCTTCCCGTCGAACCGAACCGCGACTTCCTCTGGTTGCTGGAGGCGGAGTGGCGGAGCTTGGTTCCTGACCAGCTCGTCCAGGGCCGTACCTTCCATGTTCCCGATGTCGTGCGGGACCGTATCTGTCATTGGCACATTGCCCGTGGCTATGACAGCCTGCCGGAATACTATACCGCAGAGGACTTCCGCACTAAGCGAATGACTTTGACGCTCGAAGAGGCAACGGCGGAGCAAATTCGTTTGCGGCTGCGCGGCTATGCTCTGCTGAAAAGCGGAGCTTGTTACCGGTTCCACGGCGAGTTGATTTACCATCTGCCCGCCAAAGCCTTTAAGCGGTTCGACGTTATTGCTCTGTGCGATGAAGGCCAGGAGCCTGCCCCGAGGCCGCACCAGAATGTTTCCTTCCGTTACTACGGTATCGCCCTGGAGTTGCCCGATGGTCGTTCACTGCTGCTGCCGCCCTTTTATCTGCGAGAAAATGGTGGCACGCCGGAAAAGTATTTCGCAAACACCCGCCCATAACCCTCCGAAAGCGATGGCAACGGCACTGCACGCTTCCTGGTGGTAGTCGGCCCGCAGTTTTTGCTAGAGCAAGCGCATGCCAGCGCCCAGCGATGGTTCCAGCACCGAGTGTTACCGAAGAAGCGCGCTCACGTCCTGCGCGGTGTACTGACCGCCCACGGCCAGAATTACGAGTACCGCTGTCGCCTTGTAGACTCCTAGGACGGCCGTGGCCAGGAACATGGAAAATTATTCCCGACATGCCGACAGTTGCTGAGCAGACCCGCCGGTCCTACGCGCTTGCCCAGCCGCGTGAATGTTCGCGTGCATGTGCCGGGCCTGGGTACCCTGTTCGGCACCAAGACCTCTGCCGCTGTCTTCTGGTACTTGTGGCGTCCCCGCCAGTAACTAACTTCGCTGACACCCGGTTGACACTACGCGAGCCGCGCTCGTATGCCAGAAGCCGTTGCAAGCCCCTCGGTATGCCAGAAGAATCGGCCGCCTTGGCTGTCCAAGTGGTGTGTGAAACGGATGCTATTTCCTTCAAGCTAGCTACGACCTCGTGCAATTCCGCTTCGTCGCTCAAGCACCGGAGTTTCGCTGCCTGCGCTGTGCCTTTCCGTGGTAGCGAACGGCTGAGATGCGCAAAACCGGCAGGGGGCACGTATCAGCGGCTCAACTAGCAGCGGTGGCAGCAGGCTCGGCTTCGTGCAGAACCAGGTTAGGAATGGCCGCTCGCAGCACCTCCAGCAGTTGGCCGACAAAGAAAAATTCGATCTCCTGCCGCACGTGTTCGGGAATCTCGCGGAGGTCTTTCTGATTTTCGCGTGGCAAAATGACCCGTCGGATACCGGCACGATGGGCGGCGAGGAGCTTCTCCTTGATGCCGCCGACGGGGAGCACCAGGCCGGTCAGCGTGATTTCCCCGGTCATAGCGGTGTCTTTGCGAGTGGGTAAGTTGGTAAACAGCGAGGTCAAAGCGGTGACCATGGTCACCCCAGCGCTGGGCCCGTCTTTAGGCACAGCGCCAGCGGGAACGTGAATGTGCACGCCATTGCGGCGGAATTGTTTCGGCGAAATACCGAGCAATTCGGCATGGGACCAGACGTAGCTGAGAGCCGCTTCTGCTGATTCACGCATCACGCGACCAAGCTGACCTGTCAGCCGCAATCCTTGCCCCTGCGGTAAGAGTGCGGCTTCGACGTAAAGCACTTCGCCGCCGGTCTCCGTCCAGGCCAGGCCCATGGCCACGCCGGCTGGCAATTCCTCGCGGGCCTGTTCGGGGAAGAATCGTTCCGGGCCAAGCAGGTCCGGCAGGTCTTCGGGTCGGACGGTAACGGGTTCGGTGTGGCCTTCGGCAAAGCGGACGGCCACCTTGCGACACAGCCGGCCCAGGGCCCGTTCCAGTTCGCGGACGCCGGCCTCGCGCGTGTATCGCCGGATAATCGTGTCCAGCGCTGTCGGCAGAATGGTCAACAGGTCCGGTTGCAGACCGGATTCTTTGAGCTGGCGTGGTATCAGATAGCGGCGGGCGATTTCCAGTTTTTCCTCTGGCGTATAGCCGGCCAGGCGCAGCACCTCCATACGGTCGAGCAAGGGCTGCGGGATGGTCATGAGATTGTTGGCCGTGGTGATGAAGAAAACCTTGGACAGGTCGAAGGGCAGATCGAGGTAGTTGTCGCGGAAGTTGGTGTTTTGTGCCGGATCGAGGATTTCCAATAGCGCCGCCGCCGGGTCGCCGCGAAAGTCCCGGCCGATTTTGTCCACTTCGTCGAGCATGAGTACGGGATTCTTGACACCGGCACGGCGAATGGCCTGAATGATACGCCCGGGCATGGCGCCGATATAAGTGCGGCGATGACCGCGCAACTCCGCCTCATCATGCAACCCACCCAGACTTTGCCGCTCGAATTTTCGACCCAGAGCGCGAGCGATACTCTGCCCCAGCGAAGTCTTGCCCACGCCAGGCGGCCCGACGAAACATAGAATCGGCGCCTTAGCCTCGGGATTGAGTTTGAGCACGGCCAGGTGTTCGAGAATCCGCTCCTTGATTTCCTGCAGGCCGTAATGATCTTCGTCCAGCACCTGCCGGGCACGGGCGATGTCCAGTTGATCCGGCGTCTCTTTGCGCCAGGGCAACTCGAGCACCAGTTCCAGCCAGGTGCGAAGGACCTGATAATCGGGTGCGATCGGCGGGAGACGTTCGAGGCGATTCAATTCGCGCTCGGCTTCCTTGCGTACTTCATCGGGGAGATCGGTTTCAGCAAGGCGTTGCCGCAACTCGTCAATTTCCGCCTTTTCCGGGCTTTTTTCGCCGAGTTCCTCCTGAATCGCCCGCAATTGCTGGCGGAGCATGTACTCGCGCTGTTGTTTGGTGAGTTCGGACTCGGCCTGCTTCTGAATCTTGTGCCGCAGTTCCTGCACCTGCAATTCGTGCTGCAAATACTGATACAGCAGCCGCAACGCTTCCAGACGGGTGGGTGCTTCGAGCAGGGCCTGTTCTTTGGGCACATCCAGACTGAGCATCGAGCCGATGAAATAGGCCACACGTAACGGGTCGCCCTGCTGGGCGATGATCTCCTGCAAGTTGGCTGGTGGCTCTGTGCCCGAAAGCTCGATGATCCGCCGCATTGTGTCGAGAATGCTTCGGAAAAGCGCTTCGACTTCCGGCCCCGTGTCTTCAGGCCAAGCGAGCACTTGCACCCGCACCAGCAGGTAAGGCTGGCTTTGCTCCAACTTGAGCAGACTTACGCGCTCCATCCCCTGCACGAGAACCTCGATACCATTCTGGGAGCGGGCCATCTTACGGATGACTGCCAGCGTCCCAACCGGGTACAGGTCCTCCAGCGAGCTGGGCTGTTCCAATTCGGGGTTACGCTGAGCGACGATGACGAGGGCTTTGTCGTCCCGAGCGGCGGCTGCTTCCACCGCTGCTACCGAAGCCGGCCGACCCGCCGATAACGGCGCGAACGTCGCGGGGAAAATGACCGTATTTCGTAACGGTAGCACTGGCAAGGTCTGGACTGGTGTCATGGTAGTGCTCGACACGGCGCCTTCTCCGCACTGAGTTCTGGGGAAGCAAGGAGTGGCGAGCGTCAGCCCGCCGTGGGTTAGCTGAGGCGAAAATCCCGCGGGCACACCAGATCGCGACCCCACAGCCCCTTCGGTTAGCTGCCGATTGTTACGTCCACCAGCAGCATCCCTTCGCGGTAGTCCACGTCAATCTGGGCGCGATCCAGGTCCGCCGGCAATTCGATGGTACGCTCGAACTGGTTATAGGCAATTTCCATGCGGTACTGCGAGTAACCATATTCCTCGACACAGAAATCGCGACGCAACCCCGACACCGTCAAGCGCGAGCCCTGCACGTCTATGCGAATATCTCCCGGCCGCACTCCCGCCAGGTCGAATTTCAGCAGCCAGCCACGCGGCGTGCGATAAATATCCACCGGCGGCGACCAGCAGGCGCGTTGCTGATTCTGCATTACCGGCATGAACAACACCTGCATCCAGCGAACGATGTCCCGTGCCATCACTTCCTTCCTGTGTTTGGTCGGGCGCTCATGATCGGGGGCGGCGAGCGTCAGCCCGCCGTGTCAGTGGAGCCCAACCAGAGCTATATGCCGACTTTGGCGTTTCTCGTCAGTGCAATCCTAAGCGGCTGCGGAAGCCACCACCCGAAACGTTAGCATATCCGTGCGGGCGTCATAATCCAGTTGTACCGACTGGCCATCGCGAATTTCGCCGGCCAGCAACCGTTTCGCCAGGGCCGTTTCCACTTCCCGCTGAATCAACCGTTTCAGTGGCCGGGCACCGTAGTGCGGATCGTAACCTTTCCGGGCCAGGTAATCCCGAGCCGCCGGCGTTACCATCAGGGTGATCCGCCGTTCTTCGAGCCGCTTCTGCAACCGCGCCAGCTGGATGTCCACGATTTGTTTCAAGTGGGCTTCGCTCAACGCATGGAAGACGACGATTTCGTCCACGCGGTTGAGGAATTCCGGTCGGAAATGATAGCGCAACTCCTCGAGCACCGCCTCTTTCATCCGCTCATATTCAGGTCCGCCGGGCAAACCCTGGTATTGCAGAATCCGCTGACTGCCGATGTTCGAGGTCATGATGATGATGGTGTTCTTGAAATCCACGACCCGCCCCTGGCCATCCGTGAGCCGACCGTCGTCGAGAATCTGCAACAGCACGTTGAAGACATCATGGTGGGCCTTTTCGATCTCATCGAAGAGCACGACCGAATAGGGACGCCGCCGTACCGCTTCAGTGAGTTGTCCGCCTTCCTCATAGCCAACGTATCCGGGCGGGGCACCGATCAGCCGGGCCACCGTGTGCTTCTCCTGGTACTCGGACATATCAATGCGGATCATGGCCCGCTCGTCGTCGAAGAGGGCTTCGGCCAGTGCCCGCGCTAATTCGGTTTTGCCAACGCCGGTTGGCCCCAGGAAAATGAACGAGCCGATCGGACGATTCGGGTCTTTCAAGCCGGTGCGGGCACGAATGACCGCCTCCGCCACCACGCGCACCGCTTCATCCTGACCGACGACCCGCTTGTGCAACTCCTCCTCCAGGTGCATCAACTTCTGAGCTTCGCCTTCCAGCAACTTGCTGACGGGAATGCCCGTCCAGCGGCTGACGACTTCGGCAATGTCCTCCTCGTCCACTTCCTCTTTGATCAAGCGCACGCCCTTGCGGGACAATTCCTCCTCGGCTTCTTTGAGGGCCTTCTCGAGTCCGAAGAGTCGGCCATATTTGAGTTCGGCAACGCGGTTGAGGTCGTACTGTCGCTCGGCCTGCTCGATTTCGATTTTCGTGCGTTCGATTTGTGCCCGCAAGTCGCGCAGCCGCTGAATCATCTGCTTTTCCTGTTCCCACTGCGCTTTAAGGGCATCGGCGCGGGAGCGGAGATCGGCTAGCTCTTTTTCGAGTTTGGCCAGCCGTTCTTTCGAGGCCGGATCGGTTTCCTTCCGCAACGCCTCCCGTTCGATCTCCAGTTGCATGACCTTGCGGAGAATCTCGTCGAGTTCGGAAGGCATCGAATCAATTTCGGTGCGGAGCTTCGCCGCCGCTTCATCCACCAGGTCAATGGCCTTGTCGGGCAGGAACCGATCGGCAATGTAGCGGTTGGACAGCACCGCTGCTGCTACCAGGGCGCTATCCTTGATCCGCACGCCGTGATGCACCTCGTACCTTTCCTTCAGACCACGGAGAATCGAAATCGTGTCCTCGACCGAAGGCGGTTCCACCAGGATGGGTTGGAATCGGCGTTCGAGAGCGGCATCCTTCTCGATGTACTTGCGGTATTCATCCAGGGTGGTGGCACCGATGCAGTGCAACTCGCCCCGGGCCAGCATGGGCTTGAGCAAGTTCGAGGCGTCCATTGCACCTTCAGCTCGACCCGCACCAACCACGGTATGCAACTCGTCAATGAACAGGATGATTTCTCCCTGGGCCTCCTGCACTTCTTTCAGCACGGCTTTCAGTCGCTCTTCAAATTCACCGCGGTATTTTGCACCGGCAATCAGCGCGCCCATATCGAGCTGGATAATCCGCTTGTTCTTGAGTCCTTCCGGTACATCGCCGCGAACGATGCGCTGCGCCAGTCCTTCTACGATTGCCGTTTTGCCGACCCCAGGCTCACCGATCAGGACGGGGTTATTTTTGGTGCGTCGGCACAATACCTGAATAACGCGACGTATCTCGTCATCGCGGCCGATGACCGGATCGAGTTTTCCCTGGGCCGCCAGTTTCGTCAAATCCCGGCCGTAGCGTTCCAGCGCCTGGTACGTGGTCTCCGGAGTCGGCGAGGTAACCCGCTGGTGGCCGCGGATCTGCTGCAACGCCTGCATCAGGTTTTCCCGCTGCACACCGTACTCTCGCAGCAACCGCCCGGAAAAACCCGTGTCCTCCAGCAACGCCAGCAGCAGGTGCTCGACGGAGATATATTCGTCGCGCAGTCGCTTGGCTTCCTCTTCGGCCTGGATGAGCAAGCGGTTAAGCCGACCGGTAACGTACACCTGGTCGCCCGCCGCTTGGCCAGAGACCCGCGGCAATCGGCGTAACTCCTGCTCCAGTCGCTCCTTGAGTCTGTCGATTCGGCTGAGCCCGGCCTTTTGCAGGATCGGCACCGCCAGACCCTCTTCTTGCTCCAGCAATGCCACAAACAGGTGCTCAACATCCACCTGCTGATGCGATTCGCGCAAGGCTCGCCGATGCGCTGCTTGCAACGCTTCCTGAGCTTTCTCCGTAAAGCGGTTCAAGTCCATGGGGCTAACTCCTTTTTAGTGTCTGTGTCTCAAATTTCGGTCGCGAACGGCGGCTTTGCAACCCGCATGCCGAACCGTCTTCGCGTCTGGTTCGCGTAATTTTACGCACGAGTCTGTTTTTATGTCAAATTGGCAGTTCAAGAGTTTATGCCAAAAAGGCAGAATCTCTGGCCATTGGGTCATTTTTGGGAGTTGCCTCGCTGGTCGGCCAGGCATTGAATCAAACCGGCAGTATAATCCACGAGATTGCCACGCCGTTGGGCAATATCCACCAAGGGCCGGTAATCGCCCAGTTTCTGGCAGAGCTCGTAGATCGTCGGACAGCTACCGAGTTGCTGCGGGTCGGCCTGGCTAAGGTAACGCGAATAGGCCTCTACTGCCTCCCGATGCCGACCCAGGCGTTCCAGTAGACCGACGTAAACCGCCGCCGGGTAATACCCGACCTGTTCCACATCGGCGGTCTCGGCCTTCTGGCGGAAATGTTCCAGCCCGGCCTCAACATCTTCTCCCAGCAGTGTGCGGAAGTAAATGTGGTAGTCGAAATAGGTCCGCTCAAACGGTGGGTCGCCGGGATACTGAAACCGCGGATTGATATGCTGTCCGTATTCGCACAATTCCACCGCCAGCCGCAATTCCTCGCACACCGGCAGGTAATAGGCAAATTGCACCACCGACGACAGATGCGAGGTGTCCACGTGGTAAAAGTCTTCCGCGAACAACTTCTCTTCACGTCCGCGTAACAGTTCCCGCACGGAAAGCTCGGGGGGTAGCGTGGTATTCTCTCGGTGGGCAATATCGGCCCGCAGTCGCTCCCGCAGTTCCTCGTGCAGCGCACGCACCAATTGCTTCAAACAGTCTGCGCGGTCTTCTTGGCTACCAGGAAACCCCTGTGTAAACGTCGTAATGGCATTGCAGATGCCGTAGTACTTCAGCACCCAGCGAAAACCCAGACGCGGATGTGCCCCTTCATACAGGGCAATCTGAACGTATTGCTGGCACTGTTCGGGTTCCTGTGGTTCGAGTTTTTCCAAGGCCTGAGCCACCTCTTGCGGTTCTTCAATCATGCGGAAGAATGGCCAGGCCGACACGACATCGCCACTGGCCAGTGCCAGCCTTCCCGCGGACCTCGCCGCCGCGCGGATTCCCTCCTCGTAAGCCGATGCCAATTTCGCCGGCACATCGCTATCGAAACGCGGCTGCACCGCCGGTAACCCCAATTCCAGCCGCTTCCCCAGCACCAAGGCGTAGAAATACCCCGTGTAGTCTCGCCGCTGCTTCAATTCTTCGCTCAACCTTTGCACTGCCGCTTTCGGCCCAGCCTCCTCGACCAGTCGTTCGAGTTCTTGGTAGATGTCGTCCATTTTCGACTCGCTTTGGTTTTTGTTCGACAGCTTGTCAGCCTGCGCACGCACTAATCCATCCGGCCTATCAGCATTATAACCGCAAGCTTCCGGCCTTGGTCTTACTCCCCGCTCGACAATTGCCAATGACTATCGAACAACCCCGCCTCGACCACATCGCACACCAGCGGGTCCTTAGCTTCTTTGAGCCGCAACACGGCATAGTCTCCTAACCGCGGGAATAGCAATGCATTTGTTCCCTCGAAATCCGCCGCATGGAACGTATGCCCACTGTTGACCACGATCATGCGATTCGCGGCAAACGGACTGGGATAACATAAGACAGGTACGTGCTCCGCTGCGGAGTATCGCCTAGTTCCCAATCGCAAGTAGTCCTTCGTCCACTTTACAGGTAAGCGGTCCAGAATGCTCGCTAAGACCCGATTGGAGCCGGGATCGCCGTACAAAACGACGTTAGCATTCGCGAGCAACTCGCTATACACTTCGGTATCCTTGATGACTGTGATTTCGCCGCGCATATACTTACTCCACTCCCGGCGGAAACGTTCCAAGTCCGCCTGGGCGTATTCGTTCACTCTGGCATTCCAGGCTGCACCTGTTCCTACCACGCATAAAAATGGGCCGCGAAACGCATCGTCTATCGGTCCCGCTACGCGGTCTCGTTTCCGCATGCTACGCTGAAGCTCCTGCGTCAGCCCTACGAAATATTCAGAGCGCCACTGTCCCCTTACCTTGTTTAAACAAACCGCTCCCCGTGGCCGCGCCAGCCAGTCCCCTATATCCATGACAATATCAGGAAACGCCTCGACCGGCCGCCCATCTATCACACAGTGAACGGTCTTGGCTTGTCTTAGTTCATCTGCCAGGTAAATCACGAGCACACTGACGTTTTCCGTCCTAACTTCATACTGCTTGCCCGTCCAGTGCGCTTCGACCCGGCATGGTGAATATAGTTTTTCCGGAAGCACACCAAGCCAGTAGCAGCGGTTATAGTGCGTATGGTACGTGACAAAACGCAGCCGCTCCGGATACTTAGGCCGACCTTTACCCGCATGCTGACTTTGCAATTCGAGAATCTGCTTGAGCGAATCCGGATGATAACGATGCTCGGTCTTAGGCCCGACGATTAGCGTCATCGGTATCCTTAGAGGTTTCAGCCGGGCCTCGATATTCCGAGCGGCTTGCAATTGCGGGTCCAGCTCGCCACCATAAGCAACGATCGGAACATTATAAGCATTTTCCGCATACTCCACCGCGTCGTAAATCTTGAGGCAGGCTTCTTGATAATCGGGTAACGGACTAGCCAGGTTCTTGACATAACCATGAGTGGTCGTAAATCCCGCGCCCGGACTGACTGAGCACCACAGGTGCGGATAGTGCAGCCCCAGGTGCCACGCTCCCGCTCCTCCCATGGAGAAGCCACGCAGCACTACCCGGTCCGAGTCGAAGGCATCGGGGAATCGCTCCGCCCAGTTCGACACCGCTTCTAATACATCTATTTCTCCCGCCCATCTATAGGCGTTATTCCCTCGACCGTACACGTGCAATTCGATACAGTCCTTATTCTTATCCGCCTTGACCCGCTCCTGCTGATAGAGAAACTTGACCTCGGTTAGAGTGGTATCTCGGCCATGCAGAATCACATCGAGGCGACGTTTCTTATCAGGATTCTGGGCAAAATCGAGCGGCAAGAAAACCGCATATGGTTGCCAACTGGAGTCCACACTGGAACGATAGCCCAGACACACTGCTCCCGACTGCGGCAACCAGGAAACTTGCCCTGTAGTCAAGATACTGTCGGCCCGTTCCATACCCCGTTCGATGACCTCCAGTGTCCATTGCGGATACTCCGGGCGATACCACTCCTGATGGTCAGTGATCCAGCGGGCCGCTTTATGGTAGATCGCTATATCCGCGAGCACCATTTGCGTATAAGGATGTGTCAGGCCGTGCGTTTTCACTAAACGTTTAGTCACCTGCCCAAACTTGTTCTCCAAAGTGGCCAGGCCCTGCTTGATTTTTTCCAGGACCTTCTCGTCCGGCAGTTGAGGCTTGGGCGGGGCAAAACTTTGTGCCACTATTCCAGAGCCTGACAAGATCGCGAGCAATACTATCAATTGGGGCCATTTCGTCACGACTAATCCTTTCGCTAAGTGTGACACGGGTAGGTTTTATTCTTCCGGCAGGCCCAGAGCTTCCAGGAGCCAGCCGCGAAAGCGTGTCATTGAGCATGGTTCCTCGGGAGCTGGGCCAGTCCCTATCCATACTGGTCGGTCTAATACATCTTGAGCCGCCAGACCGTGACTTCCGCCTACTATACTGGCATCTAAAGGTATGATATCGAAAAGCACGCGAAAACCCAGCTTTTTCTGAATGAGCTGCCACAGCACACGACCCCGCGGCCACCAGAGTTGCGGATCGAAAAACAATTCGCAAGGATCGAAACCCGGCTTACGGTGAATATCCACAGTGCGAGCATAGTCGGGTGCCAATTTATCATCCAGCCAGAACGGATAAGCGAACCAGCTGTCCGGTTGAGATAACACTACTAAGTCCCCACTGCGCGGGTGATCCAAGGCTAAGTCCGCACGCGCTTCTCCCGCCAGTACACGTGCGACCCCGGAAACTTGAGCAATCAGTTCCGCAATCTCCGGGACAAGATGAGCATCGCGAATATAGACATGAGCAACCTGGTGGTCGCAGACAGCAAATGCCAAACTCTCGAAAGTCTCCAGTTGTTCCCCGAACGGTCCGGGGCGCACTTGCAGATAGCCTCGTTCACGCAATAGCCGATTAAGATAGATCGGTCGTTTTACATCCACGTGGCCGTATTCGCCTATCACTACCAACCGGGCACCGATTCGGTCGGCAGCATCCTTGACGATGGCGAAAGCATCATCCAGCTGGCGCAGCAATAAAGGCAGGTTCGCACGACCTGGGCCATACCGCAAGAGGTCGTAGTCCAGATGCGGCAGATAAACCAGCGTGAGATCGGGTCGGTAACGATCTAATATCCAGGCGGCACATCGGGCGATCCACTCAGTGCACGGGTAACCGGCGAGCGGCCCCCAGAAAGTCTCGAACGGAAACCTCCCCAGAGCCGATTCTAACTCCTGCGGCAAACCACTCGGTCGGCCAGTGATACCGAATATCTTATCACCGTCGGCACCGTAATAAGGTTTGGGGGTAACGCTATATTCCACGTCAGCCCCTTGATTAAACCACCAGAACAGCTTAGCACAACGGAATGGCCGTCCCCGTTTCCGGGCACGCTGCTTAGCGGTTACATAAAGGGGTTCAACAAGCAGCAGCCGGTTCGATTGCTGCCAGAACCGTACTTCCATCGTGTCGCGATACAGCCAACCGTTGGCCACGATCCCATGCTGTCGGGGGAGAGTTCCCGTCAGCAGGGTGGCCTGTGCGGTGCAGGTAACTGCGGGAATGACCTCTAGAACACTGCGTTGCCAGCCACGATTCGCTAAGGCGTGGATGTGCGGGGCCAACGGCACTAAACGTCCGGTCAGCCCAACGCACAATACTACCACAATCGGTTGCCGTTCCCTGTTCATTGGTGTCTAGCGGTAATCTTTCAATGGCGTCCCCTAATATATGGGCTCCCTGGGGAGTTAGTAGCTGTGCTTTCCCGAGAGCTAATAAAGTCGCCTGGAAATATTTCTTTGTAGACCAAGACAGAGAGTCCCCAGGCCACCTCCGTGTTGGAATCAGATGTTGTCAGTTTAATTTTTACCCTGCAGTGATGCCAGGAATTCGAGTAAGTCGGCCGCCTGTTGCGGCGTAAGATCGTGTAAGAGCAATTCGGGCATGAGCGACTTGGGCGAAACAGCGAGCCGTTCTACTTCCGCTGCAGGGACACGTACGCGCTGATCGCCGACCAAACGCAGCACTACTTCACTGTCGTTGCGAGAAACTAATAAGCCGACATAAATCTGCCCGGATTTCGTTTCCAGTGTATAGGCAGCATATTGCGGGTCAATAAACTTAGATGGTTCGAGGATGCTTTCGAGAATCTGGCGGCGACTATACTTTTTGCCGATGCTGCTCAAGTCAGGGCCAAACTCAGTGCCCTGGCCGTGGACGCGATGACATTTGGCACATTGCAAAGCCGGATGCTGAAAAAATAATTCGCGGCCTCTAGCAACGTCGCCACGCAGCGAAAGAATCTGCTCCGGTCGAATGACCTGGCCTAGTCGCGGCGCACGCTGTTCCGGCGGAATCAAGGACTCGAACAGCTCGCGAATGACCGGATCGCTATGCTGCAAGGCTTGCCGAATAAGTGTTTGTCGCCATTCTGCTTGGCCGGGATGCTCCAGGCAGTGTAGATAGGCACAAAGCGCTTTATCTGCGCTAGCCAAAACGGTGTTAACTGCGCCATGCTTTTGCGCGTTATTAGTCAGTGGGTTGAGATCACAGGGAGGTACAGTCTTAGCGGGTAATGTGCCCTTAGACCCTTCTGAATCACTCCGCAGGGAGGCAATCCAGCGGCTGAGTAATAAAACACCATCGCGGTCGAATAATATAGGCCCTAAATGTGGCATGTGTCCTGGCCCGGCTTTAGCCAGACGGTAGATCAGCACCGACCGCCACGGTTCGCCGGGGGCGATTATGCGGGCGCGGGGGATATGAAAGGTGCCTTGAACCGGTAACACGTCGAGAACCTTCATTGCCGTCAACGCAGTAAAGGCCTGCAGATCGAGGTCGGCAGTGCCGCCGGCGCCGAAGCGGTGGCAATGGGAGCAATTGGCATGCAGATAAGAGCGGGCGCGCTTCGACAAGGGTAAACCCGGGTCGGAGGCATCGCACAAAAGTTCCGGAAGTCGTGGTAAACCGGGCTTTTTATCGGCACGCACTAAGCGAAGTAGGCCAAGTTGCTGAAAAGCGTCCAGCTGATTATAGTTGCGATTCTCCAGCCAGGGGCGATTGAGTTGCGGCAGGTTGAAAGCAAGGGCAAAGTCAGCCCAGGGATTATGACAGGTCATACACTCGCTACGACTGGCATAACGCCAGCGCAGGCGGATCGGGTCGGGAAAAAGAGGCGGATAGGTGATCTTATATTCGCGCTCTAATCCTTCCGCCGGGACTAAGTCCGCATCGGCCTGGGTATCGTTCCACATATAGGTATAAGCTCGCCAGTCCGTACCGTCGTAATGCAGGATTTGGGTTTCGATGGGGCGTGGCGATGGCCGGCCGGCACCGTCCAGCACAGGCAGAATAATATGTTTCACCAGCACGCCATCTTTCGGAAAAGATAACTGGCTGCGGAAAAACGCTCCTGGCGGCAGAACCGGATTATCATAAATAGTCGCATGTGCGTGATGCGGGAGGGCGAGCCAATATTGTGCGGTAGCGGTGTCGAGCCACATGGGCGCATTAATGCCGAAGGGATAGACCCCGTCAGCTGGACGCAGTGGCTGCAACGAAGTGAACAGCCCCGTTTGACTGAGTTTGCGAGGAAATTGCGCCGAGGTGTCCGGCTGAGGATTGGGCACTAAGTAATGGATAGTGCCCGGTTCACCATAATGAACGAAATAAAGTTCGCCGTTGCTATCTTGCCCGAAGGCAACGATGCGATAAGGGCCTCGGGCGATCTCGCGATAACTAAGCAACCGATCGCCGTCAAACCGACAGGCCCAGAGGCGACCGGTAACCCAATCCCCGCAAATATAGCTACCGACTAACTCGGGCAAACGGCGGCCCCGATAAACATAGCCCCCGGTGATAGAGGCGGATTCGGTATGAGGGAGGGCGAGTTGGGGCGGAAGTATAGGGGTTGGGCCACGGCGACTTTCCGGGCGGACTGGTTGCGGTCCTTCCATCACTGACCAGCCATAATTGCCCCCTTTCTTGACGCGATAAATCATCTCCCAGCGTTCCCAACCGACATCGCCAACCCAGAGGTCGCCGGTGCGACGATCAAAACTCATGCGCCAGGGATTGCGAAAACCGTAGGCCCAGATTTCCGGCCTAGCGCCAGCCAGTTGAACAAAGGGGTTATCGGGTGGGATGCTATACGGTTTGTCGCGGCTCGGTTCGTCCACATTAATACGTAAAATGGAGCCGAGAAGGTCACTAATGTCCTGGCCGGTATCGAGTCGGTCAGGTGGATTGGGATCGCTGCCGTCGCCGGTGGAAATGTAGAGATAGCCATCGGGACCGAAGTGCAAGTCGCCGCCGTTATGGCCGCCCGCCAGCCAGGTGAGGATCACCTTTTCACTTTCCGGATCGCAACGTGGCGGTTCTAAGCTGGAAACGCGGAAGCGTGAGACGCGGGTGCCGTCAGCCAGCGGTTTGCCATCCTTGCTGTCGAGCACATAGCAGATGTAGCAATAGCGGTTTTCCTGGAAACGCGGATGAAAGGCGAGCCCGTAAACGGCGGCGACGCCTCTGACGTTGGCGTTCGGCTCCCAGCTGCGGATTTCGCGGGTCAGGTCGAGGAACAGGTCAGCGTGATCGGCGTCGGGGCGGCCGGGAAAGGAATAAATCCGTCCGGCGTGTTCGGCGACGAACCAGCGATCAATTCCGGGGGCGCGGGCCAGCAACAGCGGATTGCGGAACTGCAAACGCGGAAAAGCCCGCTCGATGCGATAAGGCGGCGGAGGATCCGGGCTGCCGGAGATGCGCGAAGTGGTCCAGGGCTGACGACGCAGAGCAGTCGGGCCGGCCAAGCTGTGGAGCCGGGCCGTTGTGGAAATGCCGACGAGCACGATCAGCATCGCTGTCGCTCCCGGCAGCACTGAGAGACGCGGTTTAGTCCGATGGTAAATGGTCATTTCTCCTCGAGGAAGTCGGGTTGCGAAGTATGGAGAAGGCAGAGTGCAAGAATATTCACAATGAGGCGGTCGCATAGAGTTTGAGCGTGCCCGATTTGCGTTGCAGGCCTGGCAGCGATAACTTTTCCGCCGCAAAAGTGAGCATCGCCCTTATGGCAATAAAAATGAAAAAGCTTTGGAAATGCCTCTTGAAAGGGACGGCGTGTAGGGCATAGTCTTTATAGGAAACGACCTGCCTGGGTAACCTGCCTTTGCCGAACATGCCCGCACCGGTTGGCGATACCAGGTCGGCTTCGGACTCGCGGTCCTTCGACGAGACGAAGGAGGCAGCAACGATGCACAAGCGACATGGCTGGGGGAATAGGTTGATGGTCTGGCGTCGAAGATTGTGGGGATTGTGGCTGTTGGGCTGGTTGCTGACGCTAGGGCCGGCCTGGACCGAGCCGCTGCCATCGAAGCCTGATGCGGACGGGCAGAACCCCGCTGCGAAAACCTCCGTTGCTCAAGAGATCGCCGAGTTACGGCAGGTGCAACAACGCGTCCAGGCAGTGGTGCGGAAGGTGACGCCGGCCGTGGTAGCGGTGCTGATCAATCCGGGGCAAGGAAGTGGCGTGGTAGTGACGGCGGACGGATACGTGTTGACGGCCGGACACGTTTCCGGCAAGCCCGGCCGCGATGTGGTCATCGTCTTTCCTGAAGGCAAACGAGTCAAGGGGAAGACTCTCGGCGTGAATCCGCAGATGGACAGTGGCTTAATCAAGCTGGAAGGAAACGGCCCGTGGCCGCACGTCGAAATGGGGGATGTGACGCAGCTGCGGCCAGGAGATTGGGTAGTGGCCATTGGGCATCCGGGTGGATACCGCCCCGGCCGCAGTCCGGTGGTGCGGGTGGGTCGGGTTTTGCGGATTGTCCAGCAGCTGGTACAGACCGATTGCACGCTGGTTGGTGGCGATTCGGGCGGCCCGCTGTTTGACCTGGAAGGCCGGGTCGTAGGCATTCATAGTCGCATTGGCGGCGATATCTCCCAGAATATCCACGTGCCCGTCAACACCTATCGCGAAACCTGGGAAGCGCTGACCGAGGGAACAATCATCGGGCTGGCCTACCTGGGTGTGCGCGGCGATGAATCGGCCGAGCAGGCCAAGATTCTCGAAGTGGACCCGGAGTCCCCGGCCGCGAAAGCGGGTTTGCAACCCAACGACGTCATCCTGAGTTGCGACGGCAAGAAGATTACTGACTACCGCAGCCTCCGCTCGCTGCTCTGGCAAAAAAGACCGGGCGATACTGTGCGGCTGGAAGTGCTGCGCGGTGGTGAGAGAATCGAACTGAAAGTCCGGCTAGGATCGCGTCAGTAATTCAAGAACGCAGGCGATGGCTTGGCCGCAGATCGTGGTCGGAGGCTGAAAGCAATGCACCGGATTCGCGAGACACTGGCGACCATCGTCATACTGGCGATAGCACAACTTCTGTGCCATGTCGGTTTGCTACATGCGCAAGCTCGCAATACCGCTCAGCCATATCGCACCGATCCGAAATGGCAGGCGGTCTGGCAGGAAGTGGCGTCGGAGGCGGCACAGAGCACGGTACAAATTCGCGTGGAAGGAAAGACGGTTGCTCTGGGCACCGTGGTCAGCGCTGATGGCTACATCCTTACAAAAGCCAGCGAAGTGAAGGGGCCGGCAACCGTAGTGCTCGCTGATGGGCGGGAACTCGACGCGAGGGTGATTGGCCGCGACGAGGCGTTTGATTTGCTGTTGTTACGTGTGCCGGCACGCGGGCTCAAGCCGGTAAACTGGTCGGCAAGCCATTCGGCGCCAGTGGGCAGTTGGGTGATCGTTCCGCGACCGGATGGTCGAGTGGCCAGCGTCGGTGTGGTGAGTGTCGCCGCTCGGCGGGTGCCGGCGCGAGGTCCCGGCTCGTATCCGAATCCGAACGTCGGCTACCTGGGAGTAACGCTGGCCAGCAGCGAAGACGGCCCGGAAGTCACTTCCGTACTGGACGACAGCCCGGCCGCGAAAGCTGGTTTGAAACCCGGCGACATCATCTATTCCCTGGCCGGTCGTCGCGTCCGCAACCCCGAAGAGTTGCTGGAAGTGTTGCGGGACTACCCTCCTGGAGAAACGGTCCGACTCGTGATCTTACGCGATCAGGAATTTCTGGAGAAACGGGTGACGCTGGGGAAGCGGCCTGTAGATTTTTCCCGAGCGGAGTTTCAGAACCGCCTGGGTAGCGAATTGAGCGAAAAGCGTTCTGGATTTCCCATTATTTTACAACACGATGCCGTGATTCGCCCGCAGGATTGTGGTGGCCCGCTGGTCAACCTCGACGGCCAGGTGATCGGCATCAATATCGCCCGCGCTGGCCGATCCGAATCCTATGCCATTCCCGCGGAAGTCATCCAGAGGTTGTTGCCGGAGCTCGTCCAGGGCAAGGGTGTTTCGCGGTAACTGACACAGCCCGCTTGTGCCGAGTTCTGGTCTGCCCGAGAGCGAGCTGGCGTCGCGTTCGGTTGATCTGCGACTTGGGCCAGCTTGGCGGCGTTACGGTCGGGGTAGTTTCGCCCAGCTGCTGGTCGTGAAAACGCGAACCGGAACGGTATCTTCGCCGGTGGGCGATTTAGTTTCGCCCGCGGACGATTTGGCCGTGTCGTCAGCCAGGAGGAAACGAGCAGCAAAGCCAGCCCGTTTTTCCAGCAATGCTAGGCCCTTTTCGGGGCCAAGCACACACAAAGCAGTGGCCCAGGCTTCGGACTGCGTACCGGTGGGGGCCACGACGGTAGCACTGCGACGCCCAACCAGGGCCTGACCGGTGTGCGGGTCAACAATATGCGAATATCGCCGACCTGCAATCTCCACAAATTGTTCCAGGTCGCCAGATGTCGAGACTGCCACTTGCCGTAACAGCAGATATTCAGTTGGCCGCGTGCCGTCCTGTAAGCCGGCAATACCGATTTTCCAGCCGATTGCCCCAGGCGGTGCCTCACCGACACGTACATCGCCGCCGGCGACCACCATGACCTGCTTCAGACCGTGTCGTTCCAGCACCTCCAGGGCGGCATCGGCGGCATAGCCTTTGCCAATCCCGCCCAGGTCCAGGAGCATTCCCGGCAAAGCCAGTTGCACTGTCTGCTGCTGGGGATCGAGTCGCAGCTTTTCGAACCCGACCAACTGCCGTGCCGCTTCCAGTCTCTTGGTGTCCGGCAATTGCTGCTGCCGCCTGGCCCGTCGCCACAATCGCACTACCGGCCCGACGGTCGCGTCGAAAGCACCATCGCTTTGCCTCGCTACTTCCTGGCTCGCTTGCAACACCCGAAACAAATCTGGGCTGACTTTGACGGGTTTGTCAGCCGCTTCCCGACAGACTCGCATCAGCTCGCTGTCCTCCTTGTAGTCGCTCATGATATTATCCAAATGGGCGATGCGCACAAAAGCGGCTCGACATGCGGTCAGGGCATGCTCCTGGTCGGGGGCGTAAACGACAATGCGAAACAGCGTCCCCATGTGGAGTTGCTGGGCTTCAAAACGCTGCCAGGCATCTTCTGCCTTGCCACCCGGCAGCCAGCACATATTCACCAGCGTCGTGCAGGCTGCCGCCATCATTCCCACCAGGGCCTTTGCCTTGCTCATGGTCAATCCTCGCTGCTTCAGCTACCATAAGTTTTACGCCGGGCCTTGCTTCTTGGCTCGGCAAGCCGACTCGCATCACCACGAAAACCCTAAGACACAAAGGTACAAAGGCAGCAACTCGGCTGTTTTCCTGTCTTTGTGTCTTGGTGGTCGAAAACCTGACAGGGTCGCCTGAACCTCGCGGAGCTGACGCATGAGGAGAACCGGATGGCTGCCGCTGGCGCTGGCGGCGAGTGCTGTATTTGGCCTGCAATTGGGCCTGCCCGCTGACCAGACCAACATGCCGCACATCGAACCTTTGCCCGCCGACATGAAACCCTATACGGAAACTATTCCCGGCACGCAGATCAAGTTTGAAATGGTTCCGATACCCGGCGGAGTGTTTTTGATGGGCAGCCCCGAAGATGAGCCGGGACGCAACCCCGACGAGGGGCCGCAACATCTGGTACGGATCCGCCCCTTCTGGATGGGAAAGTGCGAGGTAACCTGGAACGAGTACGACGAGTTCGCCTTCAGCCTCGACCTGCGCCGCAAACAAGAAGCCAAGCTTGACCTGTCCAAACAACCGGAAAACGAAAGAGCCGCCGATGCTGTCAGCCGACCCACTCCGCCATACACCGATATGACTTTCGGTTATGGGCACGACGGTTACCCCGCCCTGTGCATGACGCATCATGCGGCGATGGAGTATTGTCGCTGGCTGTCGGCCAAGACGGGAAGACTATACCGCCTGCCTACCGAAGCCGAATGGGAATACGCTTGCCGGGCGGGAACGACGACGACTTATTCCTTTGGCAACGATGCCACCAAGCTCGGCGAGTATGCCTGGTACGTGGATAATTCCGACGCCAAGCCGCACCCCGTCGGCCAAAAGAAACCCAATCCCTGGGGACTGCACGATATGCACGGCAATGTGGCCGAGTGGTGTGTCGATCATTATGACGCCAATTTCTATCGCAAATTTCCGCCGAACGTGGCCACGCTCTGTCCTGTGCTGTTGCCGACTGAGCGGCGGACTCCTCACGTGGTGCGTGGTGGCTCCTGGGACGATGATCCACCGATGCTCCGCAGCGCGGCTCGCCGTGCCTCGTCCAAAGAATGGTGGCGGCAAGACCCGCAGCGACCGCAAAGCATCTGGTGGCTGACCGAAGGCGTCTTCGTCGGATTTCGCGTCGTGCGACCTTATCAGGAATACGATGTGCTCCGCGGGCTGCGCTCGAAAGTCACCCGCGACAGTCCCTGAACCCCTCTGGCTAAATGAACCACGGCTGGCGTGAGCCAGTCCAGGGAGATTGCCCTTCAGGCCACCTAAAAGGAGGATTTGCTATGGCTCAACCGGAAGTCACTCGTCGGGAATTTGTCCAGCAAGGCTCGCTGCTAGCCGCAGGCGCAGCCGCTACACTCACCGCTGCTCCTTTCGTCCACGCAGCCGGTTCGGATGAAATCAAGGTGGGCGTGATCGGCTGCGGTGGTCGCGGCTCCGGAGCTGCCGAAGATGTCCTGCAGGCCGCTCCCAACGTCCGCATCGTCGCTCTGTGCGATTATTTCCGCAACAAGGCTCTGGCTCTCCGTAAACGCCTGCTCAGCTTCGCCGAAAGCGAGCGCGTCAAGCAACTCGGCAATAAGGTAGATGTCCCGGAAGATCGCTGCTTCGGTGGCTTAGACGGTTACCGCCGCGTATTAGAATGCGATGTTAACTACATTATCCTCGCCACACCTCCTGGATTCCGACCAGACCATCTCGAAGCCTGCGTCGCCGCCAGTAAGCATATCTTTACCGAAAAGCCTGTCGCTGTGGACGGTGCTGGTGTCCGCGTCTGTTTGAAAGTGTACGAAGATGCACTAAAGAAAAGTTTAGGCATCGCTGCCGGAACCCAGCGCCGCCATCAAGGCCCCTATATCGAAACTATCCAGCGGATTCACGACGGCGCTCTCGGCGACCCGATCGTCGGTCGCTGTTACTGGAATCAGGGCGACATCTGGTTCCGCAAACGCGAATCGGGCATGACCGATCTTGATTATCAAATCCACAACTGGTACCATTTTGTCTGGCTGTGCGGCGACCACATCGTCGAGCAGCATGTTCACAACTTAGACGTTATGAACTGGGCTCTGCGTGCTCATCCGCTGCGCTGTCTGGGTATGGGCGGCCGGACCCGGCCTTACACCGACCCCCGCGTAGATGGCCACATTTATAACTTCTTCTGCGTCGAATACGAATATCCGAATGGTTTGCGTGTGCACAGTATGTGCCGCCAGATCACCGGCTGCGATGGCAACTTGCCCGGCTCCGGCGGTGTAGCCGAAGTACTTGTCGGCACCAAAGGGGTCTGCCAGATTAATAACTTCTCCATCAACGGTCAGTCGGTTGTCTCCCGCCAGACCAGAACGAAGTTTGCCAATCCCTATATTCAGGAGCACACAGACCTGATCGAGAGCATTCGTGCCGGTAAGCCGATCAACGAACTGAAAAACGTTGCGGAGAGTACGCTCACCGCCATCATGGGACGCATGTCAGCCTATACTGGCAAAGTCGTCACCTGGGAACAAGCGCTCAATTCCAAGGAAAAATGGCGACCCGAACCTCTCACGCCGGATAATCTCCCGGTGCCACCCCTGGCTGTCCCAGGCAAGACCGCATTAGTGTAAGAGCGATTAGTTCAGTAATGCAGCGCTCACCTGTCGGCCTGTAGACACGGCTGCGACAACCGGCAGCAGCATGAATATATACGACATCCGGCCAACAAGCCTCTCATAGTTCGCACGGGACAGGTATTCCTGTTCCGTGCTATGTGCAGGTTGCCGCGTCTGACGGCGCGATACTTTGGAAGCCTCGAACGAAGAGGTCGAGCTCGTGCGCAGATAACGCTTTATTCTGCGACACGAGTAATAGCCGCGTGCAGGATTTCCTGATTGCCCAGGTCTTGAATCAAGGCCACCACCTTGAGCTTCCGCAATTCCAGTGGACGTTCGTCATCGGGGAACGGATCCTGGGCAGCGACACGGTTGAGATAAGCATGCAAGTCTTTCTGCAGGTCGCCCAGCGGGACACGAATTTTCTGATGGGTCTTATTTTTTTCCAGAGGCAGACCTTCCTGGCCTCCCGGAAAAGCCCGAACCACATGGTGATGGAACCGGATACCGTTCGGAGCCGCATAGCGCACTTCTTCCTCCACCAGCACCAGGAGTAGTCGGGCCTTCTCCGGCGGGTTGGGCCAATCGCTGACCCTGGCCTCAATGTCTAGATTGCCACCTTGCCGGGTAGCCTGCAACTCAATACGGCATGGAGCTTTCTGCTGGCGCTCTGCCTCGATGAGTTTGACAAGCGTGTGGTATCTCTCCTCAGCATGTGTCAGGGCACCACCAAGTGGTGGTGTCGGTTTGCCATTCAGGAATGCCGTCGGTGTCCCGCGCACCTTATAAAATTCGCTCCGCCTTTCCGTCTCCGGATTGGTCAGCGGATCCGGACCGGGAATGTGCAGATGGTATTGCAACAAAATTACGTCGTTTTCCGGATAAGTGTGCGCCAGCGCATCGAAAGCGACATCGGCAGCCACACATGGCGGACATTGTGTACCGGTAAAAAGCTCTAATACTATAGCCCGACTCCCGGCCGGACGTGGTTGGGCGGGAACGATTTTGAACAGAGGTATCCTGCGGCGATATTCCGCATCCGCTCGCTGTTCAAGTTCCCCAATTTTAGCGGCCAATGCCTCGGCTCGCTGTGGTTGATTCGCAGCCCGGTAGGCTTTGGCCATCGCCTTATAAACACGCTCCTGAAAATCCGCCGGTGTATCCGCGTCCAGGAGATCGACCACCTGCTGAATATAGTTTGCTGCCAGCCCCTGGGCCTTGCGCGACTGAAGCAGCGTTAGACCGAGTTGCCAGGCCACAGACCGCACCATGTCCCGGCCATAGGCCTGGGCGCGATGCAAGCTGTCCCGGGCTATAGCTTCGATAGCCTTGCTATCCCCCTCATAGTCGGCTAAATTGTCCACTAATCGCACCGCGACATAAATGGCTACCGGATGGTCGCCATGCTGTTTCAGAAATCCACGTAGCAGGTCTCGCTGTTGATCAACGTTCGGTGTCCGCAGCACCTTGATATAGGCTTCGTGCACATCTGTTTGACGCACCGCTTTCTTAGCATCTAAATTTTGAGCATCCGTGCGTTCCAGAATCGCGGGCCAGGTGACACCTCCCTGACGTGACAACGAAGCATATAGTTTAACGGTCCTTTCCTTGGCGTCGAGAAGCTTTGCCGTCAAAACAAAAATTTCACCATTCACATCGAGGTACATACGAACCTGATCACCTGCTACGAACACCTTTTCCACCGCCATGCGCTCTACGTCGGGCAAACCGCGAGCGATGACGGTTCCGCGCCATAGTTGGTTCTCCTCGCGTACCACCTTGATCAAGCACAGGTCGATTTCGCTGGTCGGGAAGTATATTGTAAGTTTCCAGGTAGCCGCCATTGCGTCGTCTGCCTGGAGCGAATGGCAAAAGCTTAGTCCGCTAAGCACCATCAGCACGAACGCCAGCATCCGCCTGCCCATGAGAGGCTCCTTATATTGGGAGTTAGAGTTTCCTTGTCGCGTTCTGGTTTAGTACCCTTCCGCCGGGGTCGTTATAGCAAATGCCCGTCCTGAGGAAAGCCATCGGCAAAAATTTTCAGGCTAGCTTCCGGCTCAGCCGACGCCGCAATGCCTCGATCCGTTCGCGCGATTCCCGAAAAGCGCGAGCGAAACCGTCTTGATCTACGCGCCCGGACTTGACATAGTCGAGGACGACCTGTTCGGCAGCGACGAATTCTTCGCAGGCCTCTGCGAGTTCGGCAGCAATTTCCAGAGGAATTGTGGTGACACCGTTACGGTCGCCATGCAGTAAATCGCCCGGTCGAATCACCACGCCACCGACACGCACCGGTACGTTAATCGCAACGATATGACAGTAGGCGTGCGAACAGATGGTGCCGCCAGTGAAACATGGAAATTGCAATGCCTCGACCTGATCCAGATCCCGGCCGGCACCGCTGGTGATCAAGCCGACCGCGCCCAAAGCTTTATAAGTCGCGCACATTACTTCCCCGAATGTTGCTCCGACTGGCGGATCGTCTAAGTCCTGAAAAACTACCACCACCGGGCCAGGAAACTGTGCAAAGCTGGCGACCTGATCCAGCAGGCTGCTATAGATTTCGCCCTGCGCTGGCGGCGATGCGGAACGAAACGTCGCCGTGCTGGCGAATCCCACCATCGGCGGCAGATGCGGAAAGCAGGCGCGGATGCGACTATCTAAATACCCGCTATGACGCGGTCGCACCTCGAATAATTCGATGACATTGCAAATGGTCGGCGTGTCGTATTGCCGAAGTTTAGTCAGCACTTCAGGACTAATCATCATCGCCATGTTCAGTTCCTCAGTTGACGAATGCTAATATGTTATGTCTAGCGGATATTTCGCTCAGACCGGAGCACCTGCTAAGCAATGTTCATATCTTTACAGGAAAAATCGTTCGGGGCGGATAAAAATTACTTGCTGATGCGCAGCCGGTCTTTAGCCGAGGCGAGTTCGTACGCGGTGCGGGTAAGCGTCCAGGCGTCGGGATCGGTTTCGAGGATCATCAACCGCCGCGGTGCCAGAAGCGCCAGTGCTGCCGGCGTGTCTAATACGCGAAGGATACCGAGATAGTGTGGCCCGTGCAGGTGCGACGTGGTAGGCGCGACCAGAATAATCTCAGAAATCGCTCCCTCGAATATCGCTGCATAGGCGACGTTGACCGCCATTGCTCCGTGCCCGACTACCGCCAGGGGCAAAGCATCCTCCGCGTTTTCGTGTAACCAGCGAGCCGTCGCCTGAATATCCCAGACGCGCATCTGATCCACCGTCCGGCCTAGTAAAGCATGAGAGCGCTCGACATAGTTCGGCGGATTGCGTTTCGTCCAGGCCAGACTGCCACAGCCGCGCGGACTTAGCAAAAATACCTGGTCGCCGTCCTGCACCACAGATCGGGCCCAGTTTGGCAACTTATCTTCGGCATCTTCCGGGTCTAACACCACCAAGAGCTGCCGCTTATACTGGTCGGGCTTCTTAGCGGTTGCTAAGTTGCGGCCACGAATGATCAGCACGCCGTCCGGACTTAGAACCACCTCGCCAGTCTGTTGATCCTGCCGTATCACCTGCGCGGCTGGGACAAAATTCGGCCAGTCACGGAAGACACGCTCCTGCAATTGTTCTAATAACCGTTCCCGCCACTTAGGCCATTCACCTGGATTTGCTGGAGCTAATAAGCGCGCCCGCGGTACAAAGAACTCATCTATACGCCGATTAACAGCGTCAGGGGGAATGTCGCTATCTTCGGGGAAAACGCGTAACTCCTTGCCGCTGAACAAAGGCACCTCTGGTTCCTGGACTGGTCGCGGGTCATTTTTTAGGTGCCGATTGATCCAGCGATACGCTAATAACCGCAATTCAGGATGATCACTATGCGCACCGGGAACCACGCCGAATTCAAAGTGCGTTTGCAGCTGAGGATGGAAGAGGCGATAAAACTCGTGCAGCTTAGCCCGCAAACGCTCATTGCCGGGCATGGGAAATATAGTATCGTTGCTCGAATTCAGGAACAGTAAGGCCCGCGGCGCAATTAGCCCGAGAATAGTACTGAAATCCCAGCGATAGACGTTATAAGGAAACATGCAATCGCAATGGCCGTTGATGACCCTATCTATAATATGCGTTTGCAGGTCACTGAAACCGCTGACGGGGACGGCTACGTGGACGCGCTCATCCGCGGCGCTGATCCAGGTCGTATAGGCACCGCCGCCACTAATACCGGTAACGGCGATCCGCTGCGGATCCACTTCCGGTCGGCTGCAAAGGTAATCCAGAGCACGAATGCCATTCCAGCATTCCACTCCTGCGGGTGTATATCCGGCTGAATGCCACCACCACCGCCCTTCCCGATAAGTGCCATGATGGATACCGGCGATTTCACCGAGTTGCAAGGTGTCCAGGATCAGGCAGACGTATCCGTGAGTAGCGAACCAGATACCGTGATGCTGGAAAGCGGTCTTATTACCGTCCCGGCCACGGTTGGAATGCCCGCACACATACAGGACAGCGGGTAGCTTCTGACCGGGAGGAATGGGTTTGGGGACATAGAGGTTAGCAGTTACATAAAGGCCGGGACGACTTTGAAAGTATAGTTTTTCCACGCGGAAGTTGTCACGTTCGAGCACCCCTGTGATGCGAGCTTGTAAGAGCGTCCGCTCCGGCGGGGGCCATAGGCCTAACATATAGAGGAACTGCTGTTTCAACTCTGGTCGCAGCCGCTCCCATTCTTCACGCGAAGATACTCCGGCAAATGGCCGTTCGGCCAGGTGCAAGGTTTCGTGCACCAGCCAGCGATAGATGAGCGCATCGCCCGGCAGTTCTTTCGTGGGTGGTTGCTGGGCAGCCACGGCCACAACTAACTCGATTGCCAGGAGCAGTCCGCAAGTGCTGCGCTTCATGGTTCTCCTCCCGGTGGCCAGATCGGCGACGGCGACACTCATTTTCTAGGAAGTGGTCAATAACGAATCCAGCCGAGGGCCTGGAAAGCATCGTAAATCCAGGGATGACGCCAAGGATTCCAGGCCGGATACGCGGCGCTCAACGCGGAAAATACAAGTAAGACATAGCCAATGAACCGCCCGGTGCGGCTAGCAGCAAGTCGGTCCGCTGTTGGAAGCATTGCTAGTAACCAGAGGGGAGTCAGCCAGAAAAACCAGCGCGGCCCGCTCGTCCAGCCACCGTAATTACTCGTTTGCAGAGCATAATAAACGTACACCGCGTAGAAAAGAAACACCACAATACTCACCAGCGCGATGCCGTATAGCAAATAAACATACCTCGCCTCGCGAGAAGGATTCCCGATTCGGGGGTAGAACATCCCCGGCACCGCCAGCAGCAACACCGGAGTGAGAGATAAGATGCCATGATGACCGATCAGCACGTGCAGACTATAAAGCCAGGCCGGTTCTCGAGCGGCATCTATACCGCGGCGATTGGCCCAATAGCTGCCCGGGTATTCATACCAGATCGAGCCAAACTTCTCATACGCAGGCCACCATTCTCCCAAAGCTAAATAATTGGTTCCCATAAAGGCGGCAATTGGCAGACAAGCACTTGGGATGTAGAGAAGCAGAGTATAGCTAGGCGAGCGAAACATCAACAGTAGTGCGAGAGCGACGACAATAAGCATCGCCGGCAGTTCATTACAGGCGGTCCAGCCAGCGAAAAATCCGGCCAGGCAGTAATACGAGTACCGCACTAACGGGGGTAGGCCATTTAGATTGTCGCACCAGACGCGAACGAAAGGGTAAAGCGCAAATACCAGTCCCAGAGCGGCGATGGTGTGGTTATTCAGGGTGGTGCTGAAGGTGGTAATAAAGGTGCCGAAACACGCTGTGCCGACTGCGAAAATTCTAGCCCAATCGGTCTGGGCAAAACGATCGAGCAGCCGAGCCAGCATCATCAAATACACGATCAGCGGTAGCCAGTTCCAGCTAAAAAGAATCACCTTGATAACCAGCGACGCATGCGAGTCGAACGACCAGCCGAAAAACTGTTTCAGTAACCAGTATTCACCGGCAATCAAAGTGGGGAGCAGGGGCGGTTTGCTGGAATAATAAAGTTTCGTTTCGGGATCGAGAATCTTATCCACGCTGGTCCAGCCTGGCTCAAAGATTAGGCCATGGTCGCTATATAAAGGTGGCGGCAGCAATGGTGGGCCCAGGATGCCATGAGTCGCCCAGGAAGCGCTGACATCCAGTGCGCGGGCGATTAATACTGCCTGCGCTTGCATGTGGCTGAGTCTGCCCAGTGCCGGATATTCGATACGCCGACCGATACTATAAGTACCTTCATCCACCAGGGCGCGAATCGTAGCCCAGCGCGACCGATCATTAGAGCTGAATAGGGGCAAGGCCGGGGGCGGTGTTATCGGCCAGGGTCGCCGGGGGTCGGTTATAAGTTCGGCCGGCCGGTGCAGACTCGGTTCCAGAACATATTCCGCAGAAAGAATTCGCCCGGCAACGTGTCCCGCTGCCAGGGCAATCATAACAGCGTAAGCAAAATGGCGCGGCGAGACGTTAGCTAGTGTTCCCATTGTTCGATAGCGTGCAGACCGAGGCTTAGTGGTTCGGCATTTCTGAATCGGGCCATTCCCCGGTAAAAACCTCCACGGCCGGACCGGTCATATAAACGTGGTGATTCTGGGGCGACCATTCCAGCTCTAAGTCGCCCCCTAATAGATGAGCGGTGATACGATGCTGAGTGCGTCCGGTGAGAACACCGGCAACACAGGCGGCACAGGCCCCCGTGCCGCATGCCAGTGTCTCTCCGCTACCCCGTTCCCAGACACGCAGGCGAATTTCGCTGGGACTAAGCACCTGGACGAATTCCACGTTGACGCGCTTGGGAAAGACGGGATGTCTTTCTAATCGCGGCCCCAGACCGTGCACCAGTGCGTCACTTAGTTCGGGAACATGTAAGACGCAGTGGGGATTCCCCATAGATAGAACGGTTACCATCCAGGTATGGGAATCAATTTCCAGGGGTACCTGGCAAGGAGGTCGGCCGGACAAGGTCGTGGGAATCCATTCGGGCTCGAAAATCGGTTCGCCCATGTCCACAGTAACGCGTTCGACCTTATCCCGAAGGAGATGAAGTTGCAGTTCGAGCACTCCGCGGCCGGTTTCTATGCGGAGCGGATTCCTGCGCACGAGACCGTGATCATATAAGTATTTGGCCACGCAGCGAATACCGTTTCCGCACATTTCGGCTTCGCTGCCATCGGCGTTGAATATCCGCATCCGAGCATCGGCACGCTCGGAATGACAGATGAGAATAAGTCCATCGCTACCGACGCCGAAATGGCGGTCACTGATGCGACGACTGAGTTCAGCGGGATCGGTTGGCTCCGGTTGCTGAATGCAATCTACATAGATGTAGTCGTTACCGCAACCGTGCATCTTGACGAAGCGCATAAGTAAGCTCCGTTTTTGTCGCGATTGTCTGTAAGGGATCGCCGGCTGTGTGTGGCTTGCCGATCCAGTGCGTGGAGCGGTGCTGTTTGTGGTGATCTCGAATATGGTGCACCGTGTTATATCGGTGAGCATGTTCAAGGCGGCTATCGTGTCCGACTCCAATGTCGTGGCGAATCAATAGCACGGACTTAGTATTTCCCAAGGTGGCCGTCGGCATTGCGGCGAGAGCTGCGTGAATCAGGCAGACCACGCGCTTTTACTCGGACATCTATTCGGGATCGCATGGACGAAAGCGCCGATCGGCGTGTCAAGTGCCAAGGCAAGATATTCAGCGTGGTGCTTAGATGTTAGTTTCTGAAATTGTCTGATTCAGTGGTCGGGAGGACCAAGCAGGGGAAGGCGGATTGCAAGAATCAGCCAGCGCCGGCCAGCCAGACAATCAGCCAGATCAAAGCGACCAAAAGCAGTACGCTCAAAGCTCCGGCCAGGAACATAAACAGGTCACGTGGAATCGGGAGTGCGAACGGGGTCTGCAGCAGGTCGGCAGCGGAAACCGGTTCCACGTTAACCAAGGTCATGCCGGCCGGAAACGGTGCAGCCGGAGCCGAGACCGCGGCCGCCGGAGAAGCGGCCAAGGTCGGGTTCGGGGAAGCGGCTGGGAAATTCGCCGCGGCAGGCCCACCCGGTGGGGGAGGGTTCGGGCTGGACAATGGTGGTGATGCACCCGGCGGAGGCGACGTATTAGTGTTATTATGTTCACCTGGCGATGGGGCGGGTGCAGCGGGCACCGGTGAAGCCGCTGGGGAAGGAGCCGCGACCGGAGGCTTCGCTGAAGTTGCCGTTACATCCGCCGCAGAGACCGGCAGCTTGATGACACGTGGGTTGGAGGAACGTCGGCGTTTCAAGCGTTTCAGCGACGGAGGTGGCTTGACCGGCTTGAGCGGGGGCTCGCTGGCAGTCTGGGGTGCGACGGGGCGTTGTTGTAACCAGGCCAGGTAGGCCTGTAATTCGCGGCTCGGCTCGACGGCAGGAAGTTGCGGTTGCTCTTGAAGGACGGTACGCAAAGCCTCGGCAGCAGCGGCGGGAGTCGGATAACGGTGGTCGGGATTCTTGGCTAGTAAGCGAGCGATAATGTTCCAGAAAGCGCCACTAACCTGGGGGCTGATTTCTGTCAGTGGCCGTGGTGGCTCCGAACTGTGCCGCGCCAGCGCCCGAACGGGATTGCTGTCCGGGAAGGGGGGCTGTCCGGCGAGGCAGTGATACAGGACGCAACCGAGACTGTAAAGATCAGCGCGAATATCCACGCGGCGGGGGTCGCGCGCCTGTTCTGGGGCGAGATAGTCCACGCTGCCGATGATACTGCCCTCCGTGGTCAGGTCGGACTGGCGGGACTGGTGATGGGGCTGGAAAATTTCGCGGGCCAGTCCTACATCGAGCAACTTGACGCTAGCACGGCGAATCAACTCGCCCGGCTGTGGTGCGGGAACAAGCATGAGGTTGCCCGGTTTGAGATCGCGATGAACCACGTTTTTTTCATGCAGGTACTGCAAGGCCAGGCAGACGAAAAACCCAATGCGAGCGGTTTCCAGTGGCGTAAGCGTTCGCCGTGCCCCCAAAATCTCCTCCAGCGTAACCCCATCGAGGTATTCCATGACCAGGTAATACAGCCCATGACTCTGCCCAGCGTCGAAAGTGCGGACGATGTTGGGATGAACCAGTTGCCGAGCCAGTTCACTCTCGCGGAGAAATCGGCCGAGCAGGGTAGGGTCTTTGGCTGAAGAAGGCGGTAACACCTTCAGAGCCACAACCTGGCCTGACTCGACATGGACAGCTCGATACACGCCAGCCATGCGGCCTTTCGCGATCCGTTGCAGAATCTTGTACGGGCCGAGGAAAAAATTATCCGCGTAGCCGTGCAGCAGCAGCGCGGCCTGATATTCGGTGAGCTGGTTTTGTTCGACGAGCCAGCGGGCAAACGCCCGGGTGTCGTGTGGATCGGCAGCAGCCTGTCGCCAGCGTTGACAGAGCTGCTGCACTGCCTCCGGACTGAGGAGCTTGCTCCGCATGATCAGGCCGCAGAGATTTTCCACCGTGTAAGCCATGCCCTGGTCCGAGGATGGTGTCCGCGCGATGCGGATGTTGCATCCAGTATATTTTCCGATCCGATGCTCGTTCTGACAAACTGCGGTGAGCCTTTTCGGAATCGGTTGACATCCCGCCACGCGGATTGGGGAAGTACGTGGCAAACGCTGACATCAGCCCGAAGACTCGCCAACCGTGCAATGCCAGGTGACCGAACGTCGGTGAACCATAAAGGTCCCACAATGTGCTCCATTCCGCTAAGCAAACCGAGCATAGAATCCGACCCCGAGTAGCAACGTGTTGCTGGTCCGCCGGCGAGATACCTTGCTCGTGGCGATTTTCCAGCAGAGGTCGCGTCCCTATCGCGATCGAGGCTTAGTTTGGACGGAACCCGGCCCGGCCGGCTAAAACGCCGCCACTTTCAAATTCTTGGGCGGAATAACCAGCGCGTAGCACCATCTGCCGTGCTAGCAAAACTGGGTCGCTGTGCCGGGGATGAAGAGGTTCGCGGCGAGCGTGTCCGGTCTTGACCAGTTCCGCCTGACGCCAGGGAGGCAGTTCACCATACGTGCTGCTTTCGGGTCCGATTGGCAGGTCCGGTGGAGGTCGGTCGAGGGCAGCACTTTGCGACTCGGAACGCTGCAGCAGCGTCGCCAGTGGCAGACTCAATATCCCCGCCAGCTGCCCATCGCTGGCGCATTGCCGCAACAGACCCACGGAAACGATCACCTGGTTGGGAGGTTGGCAACGCAGCAATGGTTCTGCTTGCGGTACGACAAATAAACGCAGGGCGGGATCGGCTGATGGTTGCGTTTGCAACAAACGGCGAAAGATGCGTTCGGTACGCAGACGCTGCCCCTGAATATCGGCCGTGGCGACGTTCCCGGTGAAAGCATCAGCAGGCGAGGCAGGATGCACACCGGCAGAACGGCCAGTATTTTCAGAAGCAGGTCGCCACGACCCCGACGGATCAGAGCCGGGTTCGGCCGAGTTTTTCAGCTGCTGCGGTGCGATGCGCAGCGGTGGGTTCGGCACGGTGGTGGACGAAGATGGCACAGACGGATGCAGCGAATCGGTGGTAGCTGGGGTCGTGCTTGGTTTGCCATGTGCCGGGGAAAACTCGCCCCAGTCAGGAACCGGGGCGATCGTCGGCGGGGGGATACGCGTTTCGGTCTGGCAGGCAGCCAGGCATATCAGCCACACGACGCCGACCGTCGTGTTCAACCAGGGCCTGTGCCTGTTCGCACGAGGGTTGTGGTTCATGCGCCATCCGATTGTCCGGTTTCTGAGCCGTCGGCATCAAGACGTCGGGGAGCGAGTACATCGCCATCCCACGCGGGCATTCCGTTGTTCTGCTGGGCGCTACACCTGCCATTCGCCATTTGCGCTCGGGCACAAGCAAATGCCATACCGGGCCACCATAACCTTTCCCGACGAGTGGTCAAGCCAGGTCGAATGGCGCGCTTCGCGCTGACGAAAGGCGGCAAAGCCGCTACAAAAGCATGCTACCGCCACACGCCAGGCGAACTTACAGGCTATGCTATCGAGTAAGGCGCGTGCAATTGGTACTGGCCCGGACTGGGGCGGCAGGGGCGACAGGTCTTTGCGGGCTATCGCACGCCTCGCTTACGACAATCGTGCCGGCCCATAACCACACGAAGTCACGGAGACGCAAAGGTACGAAGGCACCAACTCCGGCCCTTGCTTCGTGCCTTTTGTGCCCTGGTGGTTAGCGATTCCAAACGAGGAACGGCAATGGACATGGACAAGATCGTCGCCCTGTGCAAACGTCGCGGCTTCATTTACCCGTCCAGCGAAATCTACGGCGGACTAAATGGATTCTGGGACTACGGCCCGCTGGGGGTCGAACTGAAACGCAACATCAAAGAAGCCTGGTGGCAGGACATGGTGCTCGATCCGCCTCCGGGGCCGGACGGCGAAGAGCTGCAGATGGTCGGACTGGATTGCGCCATCATTATGAATCCGAAAGTCTGGGAGGCCAGCGGGCACGTGGCCGGCTTTGTGGACTGGATGACAGAATGCCCGAGCTGCAAACGGCGGTATCGTGCCGACAAGGTGTATCTGGTCGCCCTGGTACCAGAAAAGGAGTTGCCGCAATACCAATCCGCTTTGCCCGGGCAGTTACCCACTCCGCCAGTTGTTCTTGCCTATCAGGCTGACGACGCCCATGAGGCTCGCAAACTGTTTGAAGCAGAATTGGCCCGCTTGGTGAAAAAACAAAAACTGCCGCCACATCTGGTGTCGCTGGCCATCGTCTCGGTGCAGCAAGCACCGCCACATTGGCCGCGACCCTGTCCCGAACCGGGCTGCACCGGTCAACTTTCGGAGCCACGCAAATTCAACCTCATGTTCCGCACTTTTGTCGGTGCTGCCGAGGATGCCAGTGCCGTGGCTTACTTGCGTCCGGAGACGGCTCAGGGCATTTTCGTCAATTTCGCCAACGTGCTGGGCACCACGCGCGTCAAGCTCCCCTTCGGGATCGCCCAGATCGGCAAGGCGTTCCGCAACGAAATCAATCCCCGACACTTCACCTTCCGCAGCCGTGAGTTCGAGCAGATGGAAATCGAGTTCTTCTGCCATCCTCACGAATCGGAGAAATGGTATCGCTTTTGGCGGGAAGTGCGCATCCGCTGGTATGTCCAGCTCGGCTTGCGTTCGGAGCGTCTGCGTCCTCGTGAACAGAGCCGGGAAGAACTGGCCCATTACTCCTGCGGCACCACCGATATCGAATATCTCTTCCCCTTCGCCGATGAACCGCAGGAACTCGAAGGCGTTGCCCACCGCGGCGATTACGATCTCCGGCAACATCAGCAAGCCAGCGGCAAAGACCTCAGCTATTTCGACGAGGAAGCCTGGGAACGCGACAAAGCGCAACTCCGGTTCACCTCGTTCAAAGAATGGCTCAAAACCAACCCGCCGCCCGAACAGATCGCTCGGTATCAGTTTCTGCCACACGTCATCGAGCCGTCGGCCGGTGTAGATCGCTTTGCCCTGGCGGCGATCTGCGAAGCCTATGCTGAGGACACGGTCGGCGGCGAACCGCGCACGGTAATGCGTTTCCATCCCCGCCTGGCGCCCATAAAGGCAGCCGTCTTTCCTCTGGTCAACCGGGACGGCATGCCGGAAAAAGCCTATGCACTCTACCGCGAACTGAAACGGCAATTCGTGGTCTTTTACGACGACAAAGGGGCGATTGGTCGGCGTTACCGTCGCCAGGACGAAGCCGGCACACCCTTCTGCATCACCATCGACAGCCAGACCCTGCAGGACGACACTGTCACCTTGCGGAACCGCGACGACTGCACGCAGATTCGCCTGCCGCTACGAGCCGTGGCCGACGAACTCTCCCGCCGCTTGCAACGCCAGGATTGATTCCGCCGACGCCGGGCCATCGCAAGAATTCCTCACGCTGCACTGCCAACCACCGAGGCCGTAACCTGCAAGGGCACCAATTCCGGCCCTCCTTTGTGCTTTGGTGTTCAGAGCCGCATCCGCAAGCTCGCGCGCGTCATCCGAACAGATAGCCTCCTGCTTTGTGCTTTGACGTTCAGAGCCGGCAGCTGAGCCGGCCTCGGCAAAACCGATTCCGTCAAATAGTTAGACACCAGGCTACAAAGTTACCGGACCGGTACGGCTGGAGAGCGCTGCAAAACTCCGAAGATGCTAGCCCCCCGCCGCAAGGGGAAGTGGGCGGGCGGCCATCCCATCCTGGGCTACGACGTGGACCCACGCGGCTTCCGGCTGGTCGTCAACGCCGACGAGGCCGCGCGGGTGCGGACCATCTTCGACCTCTACCTCGAACACGAGTCCTTGCTGCCGGTTGTGCAGGATCTGGAGCGGCGCGGCTGGGTCAACAAGCGCTGGACCACCCGCAAGGGCCACGCGACGGACGGCCAGCCCTTCGAACGCACCAGCCTGTACCGCCTGCTGACCAATGTCGCCTACGTCGGCAAGGTCCGCTACAAGGACGAGGTCCACGACGGCGATCGCTCCGGCATCGTCGATCCCGCCGACTTCCAGCGCGTTCAATCGCTGCTGCAGCGCAACGGCCAGAGCCGCGGCGCGCCGGTGCGGAACAAGTTCGGCGCCTTGCTCAAGGGGATCATCCGCTGCGTCCCCTGCGGCTGCGCCATGACGCCGTCGCACACGACCCGCAACGGCAGCAAGCGCTACCGCTACTACGTTTGCTCCAGCGCCCAGAAGCGAGGCTGGAACACCTGCCCGTCCAAATCGATCCCCGCCGCCCAGATCGAGGAGTTCGTGGTCGGCCAGATCAAGTGCATCGGCCAAGACCGGGCCCTGCTGCGCGAGGTGCTCGCTCAGGCGCACCAGCAGGACGAGGCCCGCACCAGTGAGCTGGAGGCCGAGCAGCGAAGCCTGGAAAAGGACCTGGCCCGCTGGCACGCCGAGCTGCGCAAGCTCTCCGGCCAGCTGCGGCCGGGCGACGACAACGGCTCGATCATTACCCGGTTGGCCGACCTGCAGGAGCGGATCGGCCTGGTCGAAGGACGGATGCGGAAGGTGCGCGAGCAAATCGAGACGGTCCAGCAGCAACTGCTCGACGAAGAAGAGACGGCCCTGGCCTTGTCGGTCTTCGACCCGGTCTGGGAGGCCCTGACGGCGCGCGAGCAGGCCCGCGTGATCGGGCTGCTGGTCGAGCGGGTGGACTACGACGGGGCCGATGGCAAGGTCTCCATCACCTTTTATCCCACGGGCATCAAGGCGCTGGCGCAGCAGCTCGCCGACCAGCGCCGGGAGAAAACCGCATGACGACCCCGCTGACCTTAGAGTGCAAGGTCCACTTCCACCGCCGCGGGCGCGGCAGCCGGAAGGAACTGCGGCCGGGTGAGGAGCTGTTGCCCGCCGTGGAGCCGGGCCGGGTGCCCAGGATTGCCCGGCTCATGGCGCTGGCGATCCGCTTTGAGCGGTTGCTCCGCGACGGCATGGTCGCCAGCTACACTGAGCTGGCCGCGCTGGGCCATGTGACGCGCCCTCGCGTCAGCCAGATCATGAACCTGCTCCAGCTGGCGCCCGACATCCAGGAGGAGATCCTCTTCCTGCCGCGAACGGTTCGTGGGCGCGACCCGTTGCAGCTGCGCCAGCTGCAACCGATTGCCGCCGTTCTCGACTGGCGAGAGCAAAGGCAGCTGTGGCGCGAGCTTGTGCAGTAAACCAAGTCCGAGAAAGTCGTTACAACTCTTACGACCCGCGCAGGTGGGTCGTTTTCGTTGCCACTCTCTTGCTGCCCGCATGGAACGTGTACTATACTTGCGTACACTTTCACCTTGGGCGTGGAGCTCCTCCCAGCCTGCCCCCGCCGAGGTTTCCTCTTCCATCGTTCCATGCACCGAGGTGAACCCATGGCAACCTTTCGACTCCGACGCTTCTCCAACCCGGAGGTCCTTCGGGCCATCGCACCCAGGAGGCTCATCGCCTTCCTCCAGCCGCACCGCACGTTCTTCGAGGCGCGCGGCCTCGTCTTCCCGCGTGCCCCCAGCATTGGTCCAACCGACTACGAGGCGCTGGTCGATCTCTTCATGGACCCCGAAGCAGGCCTGCCCAAGGACCTACTCGACGCCCTCTTCCTCGTGGACGAGATGGCGACGCCGCACGGCATGGACGCCTTGCTCAACACCCCCGGCCTGTCCCTGGAAGAGAGCGACGAGGACTCGCCGGCCGACATCGCCGTGCAGGCCTGGCTCCTCGACCGACACCTCCTCGAAAGCAAGCACGCCGAGCAGTTCCTCGTCCGGCCGCGCTCCTTCGAGTGCTACCAGACCGGCAGAGCCAAGGTTCCGCCCTTCACGTTGCCGGACACTACCGTCTGCGGCAACCTCGAACGCGACCTAGATGACTGGTTCGAGGAGAAGAAGCGCGGCCGCGGTACGCGCGTGTTCGTCTACCCTCGCGAGGACGGCGTCTGGTTCCTGGTCCGCCACGGCGAGCCGTTCAAGCGCGAGGAGAGCCTCAACGGGTCCGAGACGGCCAACAAAATCCATCAGCCAGTAGCCAGTAATCTGTTCCACCACGCTGCCAGGCGGAGTCGCCACGTTGGCGCAGCAGTCCAAAAGCGGAGCAAGCGGGACAACCAGCGAAATTGGCGTTCCTCGTCTGGAAAATGGAACTCGACGCGGCCACAGCGCTGGCGGTACTTGCACCACACGGTGACAGACCAACCGTCCAGGGCAAGTTGTCCCGCCTCGTTGCCCAATCCCCAGAACCCGCGCTGGTCCAACCACCGGCACCAAGCGTCGCACAAGCCGGCAAGACTGTGCAGGCGGACCACCGCCCGCGGAGCAGCCTGCGGCGTGGCAGGGGAAACTTCAGGAAGTAGTACACGCTCCATGACCGTGCCGTTCTCCATTTGCGTTGCTTCGACCCATACGTCTCCTCCGGCCCACGGCGAGTACCCTTTTATCGCCAGGGCGGCCGGGACTGGCGACTCGGCCAGTATGCGCAGCATGTCCTCCTCCAGCCGGTCGTCGAGCAACCACAGGCGCTGAATCAAGTCCCAGTTCGGGTCCTCTGGGGAAAGCACGCGCCAACCGTCACCAAGCGGTGACAAGCTGGCGGGCTGAATCAGCTCCGCGTCCTCTACGGAGTAGGGATACATTCGCTTCAGATGGTCGTGTTCCTCGGCGTATTGCTCAAGCAAACCAGTCAGTGGCAGCGGGGTCATCTTCGACATGGTCTGCTACCGTTTGATTGGTCCAGTAGACGAACCTTGTCACCGGTCACCGCCTTTGCGAAGATTGTATCCGACGCGCCTGGTCGGCGACTACCGGCCGACGGCGGGCTACTCGTTCCCGGCCTACCTAACCGTCCCGCTGGAGTCCCGCAGCCTGACGAGCGCAGTCTGCATGCTTGTCTCGACGAGCGACGATGCGCTCATCCTGCTGACGCCGACCAGGCACCGGCTGCGGCCGGACGCGCAGCAGATCCTGGAGCGGAAGAGGTGCTGTTTCCTCCCGCTGGAGGAAGCCCTGGCCGCGACAGGGCCGAGACAGTGGCAGGCCACGGAGGCGGCCGTTCAGGCGCTGCAGGGCTTCACCGGTCTGCACGTCCCTTCACCCGAGGCGAACGACGGGACGGCCTTCTTCCCCACGCCGGCAGGTGCGACCTGGGCCGACCTCAGCATCCGCTTCGTCGATGGCCACTCCGTGGCGGTCCGTGTCGGGGCCGCGGGCGGGACGTACCACTACGCGCAGATGGGCATGGCCGACGGCCGCAACGCCAGCCCGACCAAGCAGTGGGAGCTGCTCCAGGTTCTGGCCCGGAACCACGGCGTGCTGACCTGGAAGAGCCCGGACGCTAGCCGCAAGAACAAGAAGCGGCGGGAGCTGCTGGCCAGGGACCTGAAGGCGTTCTTCCGCATCGACGGCGAGCCGATCGTGGCGACCGACGACGGCAAGGGCTGGCGGACCACCTTCGCGCTCAGCGCGGACGACTGAGTTCGTAGCCGCGAGTGTAAGAGTAGTGGTAACTCGGCGGGGTATGGTTACGCGAGAGTCTGAGAGTTTTGGCGAGAGAGTTTCGGCGTGCGAGCGTAAACCCGGGGGTTGCACTCGCACCCCGAATGCTCTCGGTCGAACCAGAGAGCGGCTCCCTGCGTTTTCGCCAGAACGTTGGCGGATCTTTTAGGATGAAACGCACCCGTACCTAGGGCAGGGTTTTAGGCATAGCTCGCTCTCGCCGACACCTTGGCCATTACGTGCACAATACAACCAGGATATACCCAAAAAGTATAATCAGCAGACCAATTGCGATAGCGACATACCACTGAACCCCTCGCTCGCTCTTTTCGTTGGGTCTAAGTTGAATAGTTTCTGACCAGGGCCCGCGCTGCGGATGTTCAACCCATTCTGCTAAGATCAAGGTTGCCTGTTTCCGGACACTGTCGTCAATCCCCCTCAGGCGCAATGTTATAGTGTCACCTTCTGGAGTAGTTGCAATCGTCGCCTCTGCAATGACCAATTTCTCCCTGAGCCGCACTTCAAACCTGCCTTTTCGGTCAAGTGCTCGACTGATCCCTGCTATCTTGGCCACTGTTTGAAAAAAGGGATCATCTAAACGGCATTTCATCGTTCTGCCTGTGGTAGAGTCTATTGGCAACACATCAGCAATGGTACCATCATTTCGTCGACCTGAAACGTGCATTATGCCATCCTTAGTTTGTGTGATCTCTAATTCTCTTCCGTCCTGACTCATCGCCGACACGAGCCAAAGTTTAAGGAAATATTCAGCAGCACGGGTAGGCCATTCAGGATCAACCAAGCTGGATGCATCAAGTGGTCTCGGATCCGTGCTAAACATGTGAAAATCCCCCAGCCTTCCTCGGTTGAATTGTACTGAAACGCTACCTCACTGAATCCAGGGGCTTGTGCCTTCACATTCGCACATGTAGGTGTTATTGCTGCCAAGATTGATTCGATGTCATGGCGACTTTTTACTTCACATGGCAACATTGCTTTGTTCCAACCTCCAATGATGCTGGGCAAACTCCCCGGGCTACAGACTCTTGCAAAACCCCGAAGCTGCCCCGACATTCAATGAACCTGGTTGCCAAGATGGTGTTTCGAAGCAATCTCCAGCTCCCCG